>Ga0325400_1005708_pt1 | contig 11764 bp, 10 predicted proteins | sample PopdelMetagenome_2_FD_205662 | JGI IMG/M metagenome (GOLD analysis project Ga0325400, IMG submission 205662) | Populus deltoides microbial communities from Bellville, Georgia, United States - Xylem-PdKOR-R1 | ecosystem: Host-associated > Plants > Phyllosphere > Stem > Wood/Secondary xylem...
CTATATAGTGTAAAATACAATGGAATGTAATTTAATATAAATGGTCTATAACATTAATTGTAAGACTTTTCATGATGTAGTGTGTTCTTTCATAATTTTTCATTTGAGTCCTTATATTTTTTAAAAACAAATTAGCCTTATATTTTATTTACAATTTGATCTTTATTTGGAGTTTTTTGTCAATAATTTTTTCCTTAAATATTTTCTAGTTCTTAGTAGCTTTTTGGCTCGCGTTACGTCACGTATTGGTTTAGTATTTTCAACCCAAAAAAAATGTTCCAACATTAGGAAGTCAAAAAATTGATTTATATTGGCCAAAACACTTTTAAAATAATTAAATGGTGACATAATAAATGGTATATATTTTTTTCAAAAATATATTGATATAGCGGCACATTAGATCGATCTATATGAAACTCACAATATAGGGTGTGCAATCGTGATAAAATCATGGGACCCACATTGAAAAAAAAATTAAAGCTCAATTATAATGAACTAAATATCAAATGCTAAAAGCAGGGAAAAAATAAATTTAAAAAAGACAAAAATATATATATAACCTAGGTAAACTTATATTAGTGGTTCGGGCAACGTCGTGAGCCAAGTCGAATTTTTCTGAACATGAGAAGAACAAAATTAAGCTGATGCTAAAATTTCTAAGAAAGTAAAATATATTTGAGAATTAGTTCATTGAGTCAACTGAGTTTAATAAGTTTAATTAATTTAATAACATAAAAAAAGGCAACTATAATTTAATAACATTAAAAACCAAGTAAATCCCGGCGAATCTTCTAGGTCCGAGTTGATCATTCAAAATCATAACTTGTGGAATCTTAGACTTGGACTCAATCAAGAAATCCAATTCCCAACAAAAATAAATAAAAAAAAAAAACAATGTTAGCCTATTAAGTTTGTAACCAGAGTCATTTAACTAGAAGTACCAAGTTTGAAAAACCTCGAAGCTTAATTTTTAATTAATCAAATGTTGAATGATGAAATTAAAAAAATATATGTATAAAAGGATTAAAAACATTTAACAATTACAAGCCAAAAAAAGTGTAAACCCTCAGTTTAAAAAAAATGTAAATTAACCCAGAAAATGATACGAGTTAAATGAAAAAAATAAAAGGAATTGCTAAGTAATTAGAAATAAAATTTTAGGGAGAAATATATTTATGTTCGATAATTTAAAAGTAGGTCGAGACGGGGTATCAAGTCAAACAAAAATATTGAATTCGACATGAGAGCATTGTGGTAAATAATAAAATACAACTAATAAATACATGTCTTTTCTTCTCCTCGGGCTGAGAGCAAGTGTTGAGAAAAGAGGAAGGATTTTTTTATTTCTTTTTCTTTAAATCCTTAAGAAAAATACCAAATAAAAAGTTAAATCAGGGTGATTAAGAGAGTTTTGATGGTTTTAAGATGAGAGGTTCAAGTTTTTCTAGGGTTTTATGCTTAGAGATAGAGAATTGGAATCAGAGAGAGGAAGAGAAGAGGCGAAGAAAAAATAGTTTTCTTACAAAATTCTTCGTGAATTCTTGTTTGTAAGAGGTAAGAACTATTCATTTATTGATTAATTATAATTCTTATGTGTTTTGAAACTTGGTATGTTGTGATTTGATTATAGAAAATTAAGTTAAATGTGTTAGGTTGTTTTAATTGATGTTTTTTTTAGAAATGAACTCTTGGGTATAAAAAAGATTGGGTCGTGTAGAATTAACACAAAATTAAAGAAACAATGCATGCCTCCTATTATGTAGGAATTTCAGCCTAGAGGATAAAATGAAATTGAGTTTATTGTTCTTGATTTTGTTGTGAAATTGTGTTTAGTTATTTTACATAGGGTATTTGAAGAATGCCTATGAAGAAAATTTACATAGAAATTAAAAAGAATCATATGACCCTATTATATAGAAATTTCAGCCAAGAACAATAAGATGGAATCAAATTTATTGTTTTTGATTTGTTATGGAATTGTGTTTATTTATGTTACATTGGTAATAGATTAATTGTAGTGAATTAAAAAGTAAATTTATCTAACCGTGAACAAAGGTTGGTCAACCTTATATAAAGAAATTGGATTTGTTTGATGTAGTTGATAAGAAACATGTTGTTTTTAAGGTAAAATGACTTCCAAATGGGGCTGAAGTCTTGAATTGGGAGATGAGATTGGTTGATTCAATTAATATAATGTGGATGTTTAGTACTGTTAATTAAAGGATTTAAAATGAGGGTGAGGACTAATTTACTAAAAAAAATGAAAAAAAGGGATAAGTCACTTTTAAATTAAATTTTAGGTCAACGTGGATTCTTAGAGAGGTTTGACAAATTAATTTATTAGGCATGTGTTTTTATGTTAGTACAATGAGTGGAGGACATTAAAAATAGATAATATAAAAATAAACGTGGAGGTCTTAAGTTTTCTTTACGATTGACTTGAGATTTAAAATTGAAATAAAAAATCAGAATTTGAATTTCAATGATGAATAATTGGTGTATAATGTTATATACATGTTGATATAGAAAAGGCTGCAGGATCTGTCCAACAACCAGGGACTACAACACGAGTACATACAGTAGATAGGTGTTTTTTACCTTCACTATTCATAGGATATTTTTTAACTATAAAAGCTATAATTTTTTTAAATGCATATTGTTCAATTATTAATGGTGAGATAGATAATAAATAGAAATGAATAATTTTATTAGACTACTTGTCCAAACAGGAGCTAGCGGCATCTATGTTTAGATGACCGGGAAAATCTTATTAGACTAGCTAACTAAAAATGAGATAATAACATTAGTATATTTGATTGCTGGGATAATTAAATTTGTTCAAAGTTGAAAGAAAAATACATATGATTTATATGTTTATTCTAAATGGTGGAGTTAATATAATTCGTAATATTAAATTAATGAATTAAATAGAAATAATCATATATATGCATGTATCATGAAATGATGTAATTTGTCAGGTTCCTTTTATTCTCGAGCCAACCGGTTCCTTTTATTCTCGAGCCAACCAATAGATTAGTGTCGCATTTTGCTATAGAAATAATTTTGTAATTTAAAGATATTTAACTTGAAAGTATTATGATTTGGGCATTTCATTTTGGATTTGTAATTTATGTTTTTAAAAAATTATTATGTGTGTTAATATCTTTTAATCCATTGTAATTTTATAAATCAATATCATAACTTATATTAATTATGATAAAATTCTAAAGGTGACTGCATTTTCAAATATCAATGTCCTTTATTTGTTTAATGGAATATGCTAGATGAAATTTAGTGTTAGTTATGTGTTGATTTTTTTAGATTCCATGAAAACTAGATATAAGTTATCCTCGAGTTATGTTGATGAGAGAGGTCCAAAATGATTGGACTTTGATTGTGGTATTGAATTATGATATAAATAAAATTGTTGATAATTTGGTACGTTCCGATATAAGAAAAACTCTACCAAATTTTTGATAAGATGAAGAAAAAAAACTTGCCCTTGTATTTTTACATTACATAAATGACAATATTGTGGGAAAACATGTTTTAAAAGTTAAGGTTGTTATGAAAAGGCTTGAGTCTACCCGAGTCAACCCTCCAAACCTACATGTTATATTATAATATCAAGAAACCTGATAGAAGGGAAAATAAAGAAAAGCACGAAAAGCACCTTTTAAAAAACCATTGTTAGCTTATAAAATCTGTGAACCGAAGTATTTGACTGGAAGCACCAAATATGAAAAAACCACGAAGTTCAATTCTCAACAAATCAAATATTGAAGGATGGGATTTTTTTAAAAACATCAACCACACAAAAGGATCCAAAAGAAGAAAGAGTAATTAAAAGCCAAAATATGGTGCAAGCCTACCTAGATTAACCTACGGGACAGGTCATGAGATCGGGATAAACCAATAGAATAGAAAACAAAGAAAACCACGAACCCTATTTTGTAAAAAAACAAAAAAAATCAGTGTTGAGTAATGAGATCGAAAAAAAATAAGTAAAAAAAAATAATGTCAACCCTGTTATCTTATAAAACTTGTGACTCAAGTCATTTGATCAGAGACACCAAACTTAGACAAACAATGAAATTCAATTCTCAATAAATCAACTGTTAAATGATGAAATTAAAAAAAATCAATTATAGCAAAGAATTCAAAAGAAAAAAATAGCAATTAAAAGAATAATTATCGAATTTGAAAAAAAAAAGAAAAATGAGAGGACGGATGATTTTGAATTGAAAGGTTAAATTGAAAAGAAAAATCAATTTTATAAAATAATTAAAAGAAGAAATCTCCAAAAGAATGATGACTAAATTAAAACAATAATAACAAATTAACTTTTTTTTATCAAATGATGAAATGAAAAAAAATATAAAAGGAGCAAGAAAAAAAATAAAGAGTCAAAACCCTGTTATCTTATAAAACTTGTGACTCAAGTCATTTGATCAGAGACACCAAACTTAGACGAACAATGAAGTTCAATTCTCAATAAATCAACTGTTAGATGATGAAATTAAAAAAAAATCAATTATAGCAAAGAATTCAAAAGAAAAAATAGCAATTAAAAGAATGATTATCGAATTTGAAAAAAAAAAATGAGAGGACGGATGATTTTGGATTGAATGGTTAAATTGAAAAGAAAAATCAATTTCTTAAAATAATTAAAAGAAGAAATCACCAAAAGAATGATGACTAAATTAAAAAAATAACAAATTAACTTTTTTTTTTATCAAATGATGAAATGAAAAAAAAATAAAAGGAGCAAGAAAAAAAATAAAAAGTCAAAACCGTAATTGAAAAAACAAAAAATGATTATTTAAAATTGAATAATAAAATTGAAAAAAAATCAAAAACTCACAAAAAGATCAATGACAAAAATCACAAATTAAAAAAATGAGGACTGACACTCAAATATGTGCAACTAAGAGGACAATCCTAAAATTTTAAATGGCTAGGGTGAATTTTGAGAGAGGAGATAAAAAAAAACAATTATCAGCAATAATCCACCGAGAAATAACTAACACGCGTCGCCTCTTAAGGAAAAGGACATCACGGGAAATCCAATGACATGGTTGAAGGAAGTTTTTTGCCACTAGAGGCAACCGCACGCACAACCCAAAAACAATAGAACATATGATGCATTTGTTAGGACCAAATAATTACTATAAAATAACCTTTATAAAATTATGCAGAAGTCCCTGAAGACAAGCCTGACAAATTTGATTCTAAGAGCAATTGGGTCAATATGTTATGTTTAAAAAAATACAAAAAAAAGAAAGAAAATACCCCTAGACCATAATTGTCATAACCCAAATTTTGACCGTATTTTTTATATTTTTGGGAAAAATCCAAAAAATAGCAAATAAACAACAAAAAATCCATAAAATATATTTTTGATGTATTTGCATTATTTTTAGTATTTTCAATGTTTTTTTAAAAGAATTTAAAATTAAAAGAATTTACTTTCGATGCATTTAGTTTTTAATGCCCTTATTTCAAAATCATTATTTATTTTTCTCATCAAATCGATGTTGACGTTGCCTTTCTCAAAACAAATACAAAAAAATAAAAAAATAAATGGATAAGGGGACCAAAAGTGCATAGAAATAAAATGAGGGACCAAAGTGATTTTGGGTTATTAGGTAACCAAGTTTGCTTGAGAACCAAGCAATTAAGAAGAGACAAAATTATTTTATCTATAAATATTGAAGGAATCTCACAAGCAAAAAGAGAAGAGAAATTACTTGGAACATTAGCCAAAAGAAAACACCTCATTCATACCAAAGCACTCTCTCACACACACAAAACCCTAATAACCCTATATTATTCTTCTTTTCACTAGCCACCAGCCAACAATAGCTACCGAGATTCTCCTCTCATGTCCTAGCCAAAGAAACACCTTATCACACATCTACAGTTGATTGAGAACCTTTTTCCACACTTGTGAGCAACCTCACACTTATATCGATCTCTTATTTCTTATTTTCTTTCAATTTTGCTAACATCCACCGTTATTTTTAGCCTCCCATAGAAACCATTAGCTCACCACTGTGAAAGATCATTCATGATCAACCCTTTTCCCTTCTTTTCCCACTATCACAGATATTAGCCTCCCTTTGTTTGGTTTCTTTTTTATTTTTAACATGGCCAAGCTCACGAACTCCCCTATTTTTCTCAACATTTAAGGGTCTTTTATTCCAGCTCTATCGTGCATAGCCACTGCCACCAGCAGCTTCCCTATTCGCTAGTTTCAAAGACTAGAAGCAGTAGCCATGCTCGATAACAGCTAAGACCCAGCACCGTCATGATCAGCTCCTCGCCACTAGCAACTGGAACCAGCAACCCATTGCGACCACAACTAGCTCCACTTCTCCTTGACTGAGCTAGACCAGTAACCACAAGTTCCACCTCTTAAGACAGCATTGTCACCTATCTCACAGTATCAACACCAATGTTAAGCTTAGCTTAACAAGAAATGAAGAAATAGGGTGAAACATAGAGAAGAACATAGAGTTAAGAGAGAAATGATTCTGTTATTACTTTTCGTACTCAATACATAAACTCTGTTACCTTTTATAATTCCCTCCTATGCATTACACGTTTATTCCCAGAGTCAACTGACTCTTAACCGATTCTAACGACTTCTACACGAGTTCTACACCAGGCAACCCTTGTAACTACTTAACAATAACCCCTAATTACCCATAAGTCCAGCTGTAACAATCCAACTGTAACAATACTCCCTCCTTGAGTGCATTCTTGCCCACAATAATACTAATTAGTATTTGTCAAGAATGGTGTGATGCATTCTAGAAATTATTTTTGTAGATCTTTAAGATCTTTCTATGTGGCATCTTCTAGGTAAAGGTTGGACCATTGAATCATTCTAGTGGTTACTGTTTGGTTGCCTTTCTTCATCATTTTCCTACCCAATATTGTTATGGGTACAATCTATATTCATCCCTTCTTGTCTGTCATTGGCAACTTGAAAGAAATGATTATTGCATCACCAATCTTTTTCTTGAGTAAGGATATATGCAACACTAGGTGTACAAAGCTTCCTTCCGGTAGCCTCAATTCATAAGCCACCATTCCAATCCTTCGAATGATTGGATAAGGTCCATAATACCGGGGGTTAAGCTTAAGGTTCTTTCTTAATGCAACATTGTTTTGTCCGGAAGATTGAAGCTTCAGAAAAACCAAATCCCCTACCAAAAACTCCTTTTCTGACCTGTTCTTATCAGTCATTGCTTCATCTTGTGCCTTGCTATTTCCAGCTGCTTTTTCAATGTATGATCCATGTTAACCCTTCTTTGTAGCACATCTTTCACTGCAGCTATTGGGGTAGATTCCTGAGTAATCAACTCCCTATGCAGAGGAATATAACCATAAAGGGCTTGAAAAGGACTCATGCCCAACGTTGAATGATAACTGGAATTATACCACCATTGTGTCAGCGATAACTAATTAAACCAGCGTTTTGGTTGATGCATAGTCATGCATCGAAGATATGTTTCTAAACACTGGTTCACCCTTTCCGTCTGACCATCTGTTTACGGATGATAAGTCGTGCTCATTAACACCCGAACTCTCAACTTCTTAAATAATTCTTTCCAAAAAATACTGGTGAAAATATTGTCTCTGTCTGTGATAATAACAGTTGGTAGCCTATGGAACTTGTAGAAATGATCCAGAAATAGCTGCGCAATCTCGTGTGCTATGAAGGGATAAGTGAGTGAAATGAAATCCCTATATTTAGTGAACTTGTCTACCACCACCATAATAGCATTATTTCCTTCTGAACTTGGTAGTCCTTCTACAAAGTCCATGGTAATGGCTTCCCACGTTCCATTAGAAACTAGTAATGGCTGCAACAAGCCTGGATAAGCTAATCTATTTGCCTTAACTTACCTACAAACATTTCATTCTTCCATTGTCCTCTTCATCATTACCTTCATTCCAGACCAATGTAAGTTTGCCTTCAGCCTTCAAAATGTGTTTTGTATACCAGCATGTCCCCCCACATGAGAATCATGCACAAACTTCACCAATTTAGTTCTGAACTCCCCATCCTGTCCCACCACTATCTTGTCTTTGTATCTCAATACACCTTCTGCATAAGTGTAACCGATATCCCCTGTTACTCCTATCATTGTGCCCATGATAATAGTCTGTAACTTGGATTCCTTTGCGTAAGATGCATGAGCCTCTTCATACCAAGCGGGAAGTACACTGGTTATTACATCTAATTCTCCAACAGTTGTGACAGGATTACTATTGTTATGCTTCATGGATAATGCAACAGCAACAATGTTCTCCTTGCCCTTTCTATATAGTATTGTATATCGCAACCTCAAGAGCTTCATCAGGCCTTTCTTCTAAATTCAAGTGTGAATTTTCTTATCCAACAGATACTTCAAGCTTTCATGATCGGTTTGTATGATGAATTGTTCTTGTTCTAAGTAATGTCTCCACTTCTCCACAGCCATGAGAATAACCAAGTATTCTTTTTCATATATGGACAACCCCATGTGTTTTGGACTTAAGGATTTGCTGAAGTAAGCTACGGGTCTATCTTCTTGGCTTAAGATCGCCACCAACCCTGAATCACAAGCATTAGTTTCTAAGAAAAAATTCTTGGAGAAATCAAGCAGAGCTAGAACTGGTGCTTCACACAAAGCCTCTTCAAGTGATCGAAAGCTTGTTTAGCTTGATCATTACAGCTGAAATTGTTCTTCTTTAGCAACTTTATAAGAGGTTTACTAATAACTCCAAAATGTTATATGAACTTCCTCTAATACCCAGCCAACCCAAGGAACCCTCTCAATTCTTTCAAGGATTGCGGAGTAGGCTAACTGTTCACTGCTTCAGTATTTTTCAAGTCTGTTGACACTCCTGCTATAGAAATCACATACCCCAAGTATTCCATATGTTGCTCACCGAATGCATATTTGGATCTTTTAGCAAGTAGCTGGTTATCACTCAAGGTCTTCAGAACTTACTGGAGGTGGGCAAGGTGGAACTCAAAGGTTGGGTTGTAAATAAGTATATCGTTAAACAAAACCAACACAAACTTGCGTAGGTATGGTTCCATTATGCTGTTTATTAATGCTTGGAAGGTGGCCAGAGCATTGGTAAGGCCGGAGGGCATGACCCTGAATTCGTAATGCCCATGATGCATCTTAAATGTTGTTTTCTCAATGTCCTCCTTGTGCATTCTGACCTGATGATAGCCCGACCTCAGGTCCAGTTTGGATAAAACACTTGAGCCATGCAGTTCATCAAGAAAAACATCGATAAGAGGAATGGGAAATTTGTTTTTTATGGTCTACTCATTAAGTTGCTTGTAATCGATGCAGAACCTCCACGTATTGTCTTTTTTTTAACAAGCAGCACTGGCAATGCAAAGGGACTAACATTGTGTTGAATCACGTTATTAGAGAGCATCTATTTCCCCAGTTTCTCTATCTCTCCTTTTTGAATGAATGAGCTTTTATAGGGCCTAATGTTAATAGGTTGTGATCCTAGATTTTGTGGTATCTTATGATCAAATTGCTTTGCTAGAGGTAAGGTTCATGGTTCCTCAAAGATTCCAGCAAAATCTGTTAATAGAGATTTAATCTCTGCCTTTGCTTCGGTTGGCTTACCTCTCTCTTCACTGTCAATCGCAAAGAACTAGCCGACTAACCTCCCAACCACATCCTTGAAGCTTCTCTGCTTCTTCAGTGTTGTTATCATCCGCAAGTCAAAAACTTGGGATATTTCCTTTAGCTCAATCATTATGCCTTTTCTTTTAAATGATAGTCGTAATTTGATGAAATTAAACAACACTGGGGAATACTTCTTCAGCCAATCTACTCCCAATACTATATCATGCCTGCCCCCTCAAGTTGGCCTTGAATTCGTAGCTTTGCATAAACAAAGTAAATTCAGGATTATGCATCTCACACAACATGACATTTCTATTGGCCACCGTGACCGCCAGCAATGTGGTTTTACTTGTGGTAGCATTCAACTCCTTAATCGTGTTCTCATTAATAAAACTATGTGTGCTCCTGCTGTCTATTAGAATGATAGGGTTCTGTCCTTAACAAATCCATTTTATCTTGATAATATTATAGGTATCGTTGTATGTTAGGGCATTTAATGACAGCCCAAATTCATCTATCTGATTATTCTCTTTGTCTTCCTCCTGTATCATGCCTTCTAGTTCCCCAATTCCTTCATCCTCCTCTCCATCTATACCTTCTATCATGTGTAAGATTTTGGCATTGCATCTGTGCCCAGGCATGTATTTGTCCCCACACCTAAAATAATGTCCCAATCTTTTTCGATGTTTGTATAGGTTATCTGAAAGTGGCTTCACCCCTTCAGTCCTGGATGGACCAAAATATTTCGGTGGAACATTGCTTGTTATTCTACCACTGTTGATTGGAGTGTTGATTCGTTGCAATGATCGAGTCTTCTTGGTTAATGCATTGTTAAACTCCCCCTGTCATCTTACTTGTTCAAATGCCACTAAAACTTTTACAGGTTTCAAGATCTTAAGCATTGGCTTAATCTCATCTTTCAGTCCACTAATGAAGCTGGAGACATAGTAGAATTCTGGCAAGAGTGGATTGAGAGCCCTTATCAAGGATCTCAGCTCCTCAAATCTTTCTATATAGTCATCCACTTTTTGTCTTGGATTAATTTGTTGAATTCTTCAACGATGCCATCCCTGCTTCCAAACCTCCTACAAAGATCCTGGGAAAACTATTCCCAATCCATAAATGAATCATTCCCTCGTACTAAGCTTTCAAACCACACATCTGCCTTGCCTTCCAAGTAATATGAGACCACTTTCGCCCACTAGTGTGCAGGTACCAAGTGGATCTTAAAGTATTTCTTGCACTTTCATAGCCATCCTCGAGGATTCTCTCCCTAAAAGGTCGGTAGCTCCACCCTGGGCAATGGTATGTGGAACCCTATCCTATTAAGTTTTGCCCCGTCATCTACTCACCTCTGCTCTGTGTCCTATGTCCTGGTGTTATTTTTTCAACTGATGCATTCACTTTCATGCTTTTATCCAACCCTGGAGTTGCTAGAATACCTCTGGAGTGGCCTCTCGTCTCTGTTCTCGCCGTTTGGGAAGCCAAAAGTTGTTGGAACTGTGAGGACAATAATTCCATCTGCGTGACCAACTGTTCAATCTTAGTACCTTGCTCTAGCCAACGCTCCTTACTTTCTGCCATTGATTCCTACCATTCTAGATGATGATTTTGCAGCTGATTGTCTAACCTTTTACAGTGCTTTTCCACTACCTTGAATTTATTATCGTCCATCATTGTTCAATGAATTGCACAGCTATTGCAAGCTCTAATACCAATTGTTAAGCTTATCTTAACAAGAAATAGGGAGAAACATAGAGAAGAACAAAAAGTTAAGAGAGAAATGATTATGTTATTACTTTTCATACCCAATACATAAACTCTGCTACCTTTTATAATTCCCTCACATGCATTACACGTTTATTCCTATAGTCAACTGACTCTTAATTGATTCTAACAACTTTTACACGAGTTCTACACCAGACAACCCTTGTAACTACTTAACAATGACCCTAATTACTCATAAGTCCAATTGTAACAATCCAATTGTAACAACCAACCACCACCAAATCTCCATCCCACTTCCAGTCCTTGGATCTTCACCAGCTACCCACCATACCTTTAACTTTATTCACAAGAGAGGAAGATTGAAATAGTAGAAAAAAAAA
>Ga0325400_1005710_pt1 | contig 11763 bp, 9 predicted proteins | sample PopdelMetagenome_2_FD_205662 | JGI IMG/M metagenome (GOLD analysis project Ga0325400, IMG submission 205662) | Populus deltoides microbial communities from Bellville, Georgia, United States - Xylem-PdKOR-R1 | ecosystem: Host-associated > Plants > Phyllosphere > Stem > Wood/Secondary xylem...
CCGCGCTCGATCGTCTTCGTGCTCGCCGGACTCGGTGCCGGCGGTGCCGAGCGCGTCGTCAGCCTGATCGCGGCCGCGCTGGTGCGCGGCGGCAACGAGGTGACGGTGGTGAGCTTCGACCGCCCCGCTGACCCGGTGTTCCACGCCTTTCCCGCGGGCGTCCCGCTGGTTCGGCTCGGCCTGCCGCCCGGATCGGCGCCCGGGCCGCTGCTGGTCGTGCGCCGCGCCGCCGCGCTGCGCGGGACGCTGGGCGAGCTCCGCCCCGACGTGGTCGTCTCGTTCCTCACCAAGATCAACGTGGTGGCGCTGCTCGCCTCGCTCGGCCGACGGCACCGGCTGATCGTGTCCGAGCGCAACAACCCGCGCGCGCAGCCGGCGAACCGCGGCTGGGGGATGATGCTGCGCGCGCTGCTGCCGCGCGCCGACGCGATCGTCATGCAGACACGCGCGAGCCTGAGCCTGCTCGACGCGCGTGCGCGGCGCCGCGCGCGCGTGATCGCCAACCCGATGGCAGCGCCCTTGCGCGAGCGCCGACCGGGTCAGACGATCGTCGGCGTCGGCCGGCTCGATCGCCAGAAGGGCTTCGACCTGCTGATTGACGCCTTCGCGCGTCTCGCGGCAGCGCATTCCGACTGGAAGCTGGTGATCTGGGGCGAGGGGCCCGAGCGCGCTGCGCTCGAGGCGCACGTCGCCTCGCTGGGGCTTGGCCAGCGCGCCACGCTCCCCGGCAACAGTGCGGCACCGGGCGGCTGGCTCGACCAGGCGGAGGTGTTCGCTCTGTCGTCGCGCTACGAGGGCATGCCCAACGTGCTCGGCGAGGCGATGGCTGCCGGTGTCCCCGCGGCGGCCTTCGCCTGCGCCTTCGGCCCGGACGAGATGATCGCGCACGGCGAGACCGGGCTGCTTGCCCCCGCGGGTGACGTCGCCGCGCTCGCCGCCGCCCTGGAGACATTGGTGGCGGACGCCGCGCTGCGTGAGCGGATCGGCGCCGCGGCGAGGGCGGCATCGGCGCGCTACGCACCGGCCGCGATCACCGCCGAGTGGCGCGCGTTGATCGACTCGCTGCTCGGCGCGCGTGCCTCAGTAGGTGAGTCGCAACCCGAGCGTCGCGGTCCAGCGGCTGAACCGCTCGATCGGCTGGTCGGCATCGCGCCGGGTGAAGCTGCCGTTGCCCAGCACGGCTAGGTGGCGGTTGAGCAGGTAGGTGCCCTCCAGCTCGGCGAAGCGGAAGCGCTGGTCGCGGTCGATCGCGCCGCGATAGGCGATGTCGCGGATGCCCACCGCGGCGCGCGCGAGCACGTTGTGGCGCAGCTCCTGGTCGATCGCCAGGCTCAATCGGGTATCGACTCGCCCGATCGCACCCGCGCGGATAGTGGCCACGTCGCCGCGAAAGGCGTCCAGCGTGATCGCGGTGCGCACGCGCGGCTGCCAGGTGAGCTGCCCGCTCGCGGCGAGCCCGGAGAAGGCGCGGAGCGTCGGGTCGGACGGGTCGGAGCGGAAGGCGCCGATCCCGAGCTCGCCCTGCACGCGGGAGCTGACGTCGAACGAGACGCCGGCGAGCGCGCCCGCGGTCGAGGCGTCGCGGTCGATCCCGTAGCGATCGACCCGGAGCCGCGCGTCCCGCCGTACGGCATAGCCCTGCAGATACACGCTGGTGCGTCCGCTCACCGCATAGGAGCCGCGCAAAGCGACGCGGTAGACGGCGAGGTCGCGATCCGCGTCGGCGACGGGGAGGAAGTTGTAATTGGTCGCGGTCGCGCTCGCGAGCATGCCGAGCCGCGCGCCGGTGAAGCGATAGTCGAGCCCGGCCTCGGCGGCGTCGATGAGCGTCGGCCGGCGCCCGGCGCCGAAGTCCGCCTCCGGGTCGCTGCGCCGTTGGTAACTGCGGTCGAACGAGGCACGCGCGCGGATCGACTGGCGCGGCGCGACGTCGCCGCGCCAGTCGGCCAGGCCACGGAAGGTGGTGACGTTCTCGCGGTCGTAGCGCGCATAGCGGATGAGGTTGGCGTTGGCGGCGAGCCGCAGGTCGCTGCTCGTCGTCTGGCGCCGCCCCTCCAGCGCGGGCTGGAGATTGAACACGACGTCGCCGATCTCGCCGGTCCGCGTCGCGAAGATGTTGTCGTTGTAGGTCGCGCCCAGATCGACTCGCGGCGTCACCACGATCCCGCCGAGCGTCAGGGTGCGCGGCTCGTAGCCGGGGCGGGGCAGATCGGCGATGGCGGTGGAGCGCTGCGGGTCCGCGGGCGACTGCGCGCAGCACATCGCCCCGCCGGCGGTGAGCAGCACGCAGCGCAGCAGCCTCAGCGACACGGCGGCGCTCCCGCCCCGTACGATGCCGTCACAGCGTGCTCTCGGCCACGGTGACGACGTCGCCCGGCAGGATGCGCGCATCGGGCTGCGCCACACCCTTGCTGCCGCCGCGGCGCACGACCGCGCGGTCCGTGTCGGCGCGGAAGGTGTAGCCGCCCGCGATCGACACCGCGGTCATCAACGTCATGCCGGGCACATAGGCGTATTGCCCCGGCTTCTGCACCTGGCCGGTAATGAAGAAGGGGCGATAGCTCTGCACCTGCGCGCTGACGCGCGGCTGGTTGACGAGCTGGCGGCGGCTGATCTCCGCGGCGATCGCGCGCTCGGCCTCGCGCACCGTCTCGCCGCTCACCGCGATCGGCTCGAGCAGCGGCAGCGCGATCGCCCCGGAATCACTGACGATATAGGTGTTGTTCACCGCGTCGAGCCCGAAGACGCTGACGCGCAGCTCGTCGCCCGGCCCGAGCCGGTAGTCGCTCGCCGCCACTTCGGGCAGCGGCGCCAGCCCGCGATACTCGCTCGCACATCCCGCCAGCGACAGCCCCGCCGCCGCCAGCCCCAGCCACGTCCGCATCCTTCATCCCCCCTCACGCGTCACTCGGTCGATCGTCCGCTCAGGACGCCGCCGTCACTCGATCGTCGTTGGCCCCCGCCGCGGCGCCCGTGCGCCAGCGCGACAGGTCGCGCCCGATCATCGACTCCAGCTGTAGCACATCGTCGCGGTAATAGTCGCGCAGCAGCGCGCGCAGCTCCACCGTCAGCGGCGGGTAGCGCACCGGTCGCGCCATCGTGCCGCGGAGCCGCGCCAGCAGCGGGTTGCTCCGCAGGGGATCGAGCAACGGGCGCATCGGGCGCAGCACGCGACGGACGGGCAGCGGCAGCATCGCCGCCGCGCCGTCGTTACGGCGGCTCGCCACCGCGGCGGGCTCGATGTGCGGGTCCACGCCGATATGCTCGCACACGCGCGCGATCACGCCCTCGGGCTGCTCGATCACGTCCTCGTAGAGGAACACGGCGATCCGATCGCGCGCGTGATGGGCGTGGAAGCGCGCGAGATGCTGGGCGTAGAGGCCGCCGTCGAGGAAGCGCTTGCCGGCCGGGTCTCGCTTCTCGAGGTAGCGGCGCGGGTCGCCGGCGACGCGACCGTGCCGGAAGAGCATGCAATAGTCCGAATAGGCGCGCTCGACGGGATCGCGCAGCTGCACCACCATCGGCACGCCGGGCAGCACCGTCGCGATGCGCGCGGCGGCCTCGGGGTGCGCGAGATAGTCGGCCGATTTCTCACCGATCCGCCGCCCCGCCGGGGCGGGCGCGAACAGCGAGCGATAATGGTCGAGCCCGCGCTCGTAGTCGTCACTGAAGAAATGCGGCTCGGCGTCGGGAAGCCACAGCTCGGGGTGGCAGCGCAGCTGGTGCGAGATCCAGGTCGTCGCGGCCTTGACCGCGCCGATGACCAGGAAGCTGGGCAGACCCTCAACCATGCGTCCGCCCCATCGCCTCGAGCGCGATCGCGCGCAACGTCTCGCCCATGTAGCGGCATTCCTCCTGGTCGAGCGTCGGGTCGACCGGCAGCATCAGGCTGGTCTCGCCGAGCAGCTTCGCCACGGGCAACGGCGTGTCGCGGCCGAGCCCGCGCTCGACGAAGGCGCGCTCGCGATAGATCTCGGGGCAGCTGCCGGTGAGGCAGGGAACGCCGCGCGCGATCGCCTCGGCGACGATCCGCTCGCGCGTCCAGCCCGGCGCGAGCGCCTCGGGCCGGACGAAAGCGTAAAATTTGTAATAAGCATGGCCCACCTCGGCCGGCGGTTCGGCCAGTCGGACGGCGTCGAGCCCGCGGAGCGGATCGAGGATGGCCGCGGCGTTGCGCCGGCGCGTGTCGAGCCACGCCGGCAGCTTGGCCAGCTGAGCGACGCCGATCGCCGCCTGCATCTCGGTGAGGCGATAGTTGCTGCCGACCTCGTGGTGCAGCCAGCGAAAGCCCATGTTGCCGCCCCCGCCGCCGAGGTCGCGCACGTCCTTGCCATGGTCCTTCATCGACCAGGCACGACGCCACGCCGCCTCCTCGCGCAGCAGCAGCAGCCCGCCCTCACCGCCGGTCGACATGATCTTGTCGGTGCAGAAGGAGAAGGCCGCGGCGTCGCCGAAGCCCCCGACCGCGCGGCCGTCGATCGTCGCGCCGTGTGCCTGGGCGCAGTCCTCGATCAGCAGGAGCCCGTGTGCGCGCGCCAGTTCAACGATCGGTGCCATGTCTGCCGGCCGTCCGCCGAGATGGACGACGATGATCGCCTTGGTGCGCCGCGTGAGCTGCGCCGCAATCGTCTCGGCCGAGAGCGCCTGGGTGTCCGGATCGACGTCGGCGAACACCGGGGTGGCGCCGCGCGTGACGACGCAGCTCGCCGAGGCGACGAAGCTGCGCGCGGGCACGATCACCTCGTCTCCGATGCCGACGTTCAACGCGTGGAGCGCCAGTTCCAGCGCCAGCGTGCCGTTCGCCAGCGCGATCGCGTGCGGCATCGCGCAGAGCGCGGCGAAGCCGTCCTGCAGCAGCGCGTTGTGCGCGCCGTGGTGGAGCGCGTTGACCTTGCCCGAGCGCAGCACCGCCTCGACCGCGGCGATCTCGTCGGCCTCGTAGCGGGGCCAGCGGCTCGCGATCGGCGCGGGGACGGCGTGAAGCAGCGCGGCCGATGCCGCCGCCTGATGAAGCCCGGCGCTCATGCCGCCGCCCCCTCGCGGTTGCCGTGAAGCGAGCGCACGACGGCCCCGGCATGCTCGTCCGCGGGCTTGGCGGCGACGATCCGATCGGGGTCGAGCAGCTCGAACAGCAGCGCGCGCGCCAGGTCCTGATCATGCTCGCCGACCGCCTCGGCCAGCCGCGTGAACTGCGCCTGGAGCGCGGGCAGGGGGACGGGGATCGGCTCGGCCTCGAACACGCCCTCGATCGCGGAGGGCAGCCGCTGCTCGCGCGCGTCGAACAGCTCCTCGTACAGCTTCTCGCCCGGGCGCAGCCCGACGATATGGATCGGCACGTCGCGGTCGGGCACCAGCCCGGCCAGCTTGATCATCCGCCGCGCGATGTCGAGGATGCGGATCGGCTCACCCATGTCGAGCACCACGATCCGTCCGCGCTGCACGTTGCGCTCCATCGTGCGCGCGGTGCTGTGCAGCACCAGCTGCACCGCCTCGTGGACGGTCATGAAGAAGCGGGTGATCTCCGGATGCGTGACGGTCAGCGGCGCGCGGCGCGCCAGCTGGCGCTGGAACAGCGGGATCAGCGAGCCACTCGAGCCCAGCACGTTGCCGAACCGCACCGTCATGAAGCGCGGGCTGTCGGGTCGGCCCGAGCCCTGCAGGTCCATCGCCTGGACATACAATTCCCCGAGCCGCTTGGTCGCGCCCATCACGCTGACGGGATTGACGGCCTTGTCGGTCGATACCTGGACGAACGCACGCGCGCCGAAGCGCAGCGCTGCGTCGGCGACGTTGCGCGTGCCGATCACGTTGGTCATGATCCCGGCGCAGACGTTCAGCTCGACCAGCGGCACGTGCTTCAAGGCGGCGGCGTGGAAGACGTAGTCGGGCATATATTGCTCGAACACTGCCATCACGTGCTGGCGCTGGCGGATCGAGCACAGCACCGCGGTGCACGGCACCTGCGGGTAGTTCTCCCGCAGCTCCATCTCGACGAGGTAGAGGTTGTACTCGCCGCAATCGACCAGCACGATGTCGGAGGGCTTCATCGCCGCGATCTGGCGGGTGAGTTCGCGTCCGATGGTGCCGCCGGCGCCTGTGACCAGCACGCGCTTGCCCTCGATCGCGCGCGCCGCGACCGCGGCGTCGAGGTCGGTGGCGGGGCGCTCGAGCAGGTCGGCGAGGTCGATCGACTCGGCGTCGAGCGACTGGCGCACGCTGGCGTCCGGCGTGGCGCTTCGCACCGACAGGTGAAGCGCCTGTGCCGCGTTGACGAGCTGGACGCGGCGTGCGCCTGGCAGCCCACCGCTGCCGTTGCGCCCTTCCGCGATGATCACGACGCTGGGGCGCTCGTCGCGCGCGGTGAGCATATCGACCGCGTGGTCGATCGCGTCGACCATGCCGAGGATCGGCACGCCGCGCAGCCGCAGCGTGGCGTCATGGCTGTCGAGGTCGAGGATACCGACGGGCAGATAGGCGGGGCTCTCCTCCTGCTCGATCTGGCGCAGCAGCACCTCGACGTCCTCCGGCCGGCCGACGAGAAGCGCGCGCTGCTGACTCACGATCGTCGCGGCGCCGCGCGGTGCGGCCGAGGCGGCGCGGGCGCGGCGCGGCAGCTCGCTGGCGACGCGGCGCCACAGCCGCGCCGCCGTCATCGTCGCGGAGAGGACGAACCAATGGATCACCGGCACCGACAGCGGCAGCCAGGTGGCGTGCCCTGAGACCGAGAGTAGCCCGACCGACAGCAGCACCGACAGCGCGGCGGCGCCCATCAGCAGCAGCGCGTCGGGCAGCGAGGCGAGCCGCCAGACGCGGCGGTAGATGCCGGTGGCGTTGAACACCAGGAACCCCACCGCGATGAACACTGGCGCGCTCCAGACCAGGCCTTCCCACATCGAGGCGGGAACCGCGCCGCTCATTCGCAGCAGCAGCGCGATCGCGAGCGACGCGACGATCGCCACCGCGTCGAACAGCTGGTTGGCGGTGCGACGCACGCGCCGCGAGTAACGTTGGTAGTTCAAGATCCGCGGCATAAGCTCCCCCTGCCTGCCCCCAGGCGCCGGACGCGACCGCAGGAGAGTAGACCGTTGCGGCGCAGCATGGTGGGACGCATCCGGCGATGCGCGCCGTCGATTCCGGTGAGAGCCACGCTGCTCCTTCGCTCCCGGCGGCTCTCCGATCGGTCAGCGACGCTGCTCTTCCGGTCCCGCGCGCTCCCTCGAAGGGGTGATGTGCCCAATCGTCACGCCATGGTGCCGCCGGGTGCGGCTAGGATGCGCGGCGTACGGGGGAGTGTGTTGATCGTGGCGGGACGACGTAGCGGGCGGTGCGGCCGGTGAGGGTGCTGCACGTCATCACGGGATTGGATGTCGGCGGCGCGGAGACGATGCTGGCGCGGCTGCTCGAGCACGGGCGCCGCCACCCGCATCTGTGTTCCGAGGTAATGTCGCTGATCGCGCCCGGGCACGGCGGCGCGCGCATCGCGGCTACCGGTACGCCGGTGGCGGATCTTGGCATGTCCGCGGGGATGCCGTCGCCGCGCGCCTTGCTGTCGCTCGCGCGCGCGATCGCGGTGCGGCGCCCCGACGTGATCGTCGCCTGGATGCACCACGCGCAGCTCGCCGCGACGCTCGCCGCCGCGCTGGCGCGGCCGTGGCTGCGCGTGCCGGTGATCTGGAACGTGCGCCACTCGGTCGCCGATCTCGCCGAGGAGAAGCCGCTGACGCGGCTGGTCTTGCGAACGCAGGCGCTGCTGTCGCGCGGTGCGCGCGCGATCGTCTACAACTCGCACGCGGCGGCCGATCAGTACCGTCGCCTCGGCTTCCGCGCGCCGGATCAGCGCGTGATCCCCAACGGCTTCGACATCGTCACACCGGTGACGCGCGCCGCCGCCCGCGCCACGTTGCGCGACCGGCTCGGGGTCGACAGCGGCGACGGTCCGTTGATCGGCATGGTCGCGCGCGCGGCGCCGATGAAGGACGTGCCCAATCTGCTCCGCGCCGTGGCGATGGCTCGCGGGCAGGGGCTCGCCGCGCGGGTGCTGCTGGTGGGCAAGGGGATGGAGGAGCATCCCGCGCTCGCGCCGGCCGCTTTCGGACTGCCCGAGGACATCGTCATCCGTCGCGGTCACCGCGGCGACGTCGCCGACTGGCTCGGCGGACTCGACCTGCTCGCGCTCTCCTCAGCCTGGGGCGAAGGCTTCCCCAACGTAGTGGGAGAGGCGATGCTGGCGGGCGTACCATGCGTCGCCACCGACGTGGGGGACAGCGCCAAGCTGATCGGTGACACCGGCGCGGTGGTGCCGCCGCGCGATGCCGCCGCGCTGGCGGCGGCGCTGGTGCGGCTCGGCACGCTGCCCGCGACGCAGCGCGTGGCGCTTGGCGAGCGCGCGCGCTCGCGCGTCCGCGCCCGTCATGACATCCGCGACGTGGTCGACCGCTACGCCGCGCTCTACCGCGACGCCGCGCGCTCGACGCCGACCGCGCGTGACTGGGCGAGGGCACGCGCATGAGGGTCGTGGTGGTCGCGAGCCTGGCCTACTCGCTGGTCAATTTCCGCGGGCAGCTGCTCGCCGACATGGTCGCGGCCGGCCATGAGGTGATCGCCTGCGCGCCCGATGACGACCCGCAGGTGCGCGCGCGTCTCGCCGACATGGGCGTCGCGCTGCGCCGGGTGCCGATGGCCCGGGTGGGGCTCAACCCGCTCGTGGACCTCGGCACGCTGCGCGCGCTCGTCGCTCTGCTGCGCGCCGAGCGACCCGAGGTGGTGCTCGCCTACACGCAGAAGCCGATCATCTACGCCGGGCTCGCGGCGCGGCTGACGCGCACGCGCTTCTACGCGATGGTGAGTGGTCTCGGCCATGTCTACGGCGAGGACGCCTCGCCGAGGATGCGACTGCTGCGCCGCGGCGTGTCGCTGCTCTACCGCGCGGCGGTGCGCGAGGCGCGCGCGGTCTTCGTGTTCAACCGTGACGATCGCGCCGAGATGCTCCGCCACGCCATCGTCGTGCCGGACGCGCGCGTGATCCAGGTGCCGGGCTCCGGCGTCGACGTCACGCGCTTCGCGGGCACACCCCCGCCGCCCGGGCCGGTGTTCCTGATGATCGCGCGACTGCTGCGCGCCAAGGGCGTCGACGATTTCGTCGCGGCGGCACGCGCGGTGCGCGCGCGCTACCCTCAGGCGCGCTTTCGTCTGCTCGGGCCGACTGACCCCGGTCCTGACGGCGTGACCGCCGGCGAGATCGCGCGCTGGGCCGAGGAGGGCGTGATCGACTATCTCGGCGAGACGCGCGACGTCCGCCCCTTCCTGGCCGAGGCGAGCGTGTTCGTGCTGCCGAGCTGGTACCGCGAGGGGCTGCCCCGCACGATCCTCGAGGCGATGGCGAGCGGGCGAGCGGTGATTACCACCGACCGCCCCGGCTGCCGCGATCCGATCGATCAGGGCGCGAACGGGCTCGTCGTGCCGGCGCGCGATCCGGCCGCGCTGGCCGCCGCGATGGAGCGGTTCTGCGCGGATCCCGCGCTCGCGTCGCGGTTGGGCGCGGTGGCACGCCGCGTCGCCACCGAGCGCTACGCCGTGGAGCGGGTTAACCGGCTGCTGCTCGACACGATGGAGCTGTCAGCAACCCGACCGGACACGGCGGCGGCGGCGGGACCGGCATTCGCGGAAGCCGCGGCGTGACCGCGCGGCGATCGGTGGACATCGTCGTCGCGGCGGTCGGGCTGGTCTTCGTCGCGCCGCTGCTGCTGCTGCTCGCGCTGGTGCAGGCGGCCGTGGCGGGGCGGCCGATCCTGTTCGTGCAGGCGCGCTCGGGGCTGGCACAGCGACCCTTCCCGCTCCGCAAGTTTCGAACGATGAACGACCGGCGCGACGCCGCCGGCGCGCTGCTGCCCGACGACCAGCGGCTGCTGCCGACCGGGCGCTTCCTGCGCGCCACCCGCATGGACGAGCTGCCGCAGCTGTGGAACGTGCTACGCGGCGAGATGAGCCTGATCGGCCCGCGCCCGCTGCTGCCGGTGACGATCGCCGCCGCGGGCGAGCAGGGCGCGGCGCGCGCGCGCGTGCGGCCCGGGCTGACCGGCTGGGCGCAGGTCAACGGCAACACGCGGCTGAGCGAGGCGGAGAAGCTCGCGCTCGACCTGTGGTATATCGAGCATCGCGGGCTGCGGCTCGACCTGGAGATCCTATTCCGCACCCTGCTCGTCGCCGGCGGCGGCGGCGAGCGGCGCAACGCGGACGCCATACGGAGTGCCTATGCGGGCGATCCTCGTCGGCGCGGTTGAGAGCACCCATGTGGCGCTGCGCGCGCTGGCGGCGGCAAGGGACTGGACGCTCGCCGCGCTGGTCACGCTGCCGCCCGAGCTCAGCACGCGCCATTCCGACTTCGTCGACCTGGGCGACGCGGCACGCGCGCTCGGCGCCGAGGTCGTGCATGCCGCCAATTGCAACGAGCCGGCGGTGCTCGACCGGCTGCGCGCGCTGGCGCCCGACGTGATCCTCGTGATCGGCTGGTCGCAGCTGTGCGGCCCCGACTTCCGCGCCGTCGCGCCGATGGGCACGGTCGGCTACCATCCCGCGGCCCTGCCGCGGCTGCGCGGGCGCGGCGTGATCCCCTGGACGATCCTGCTCGACGAGCCGATCACCGCGGGCAGCCTGTTCGTGATCGACCAAGGCACCGACAGCGGTCCCATCCTGGCGCAGCACTTCTTCCACGTCGCGCGCGACGAGACAGCGCAGACGCTCTACGACAAGCACATGGCCGCGCTCGCCACGATGTTGCCGCCGCTGCTGACGCGGCTCGCCGCCGGCGATGCCGCGGGCGCGCCGCAGGACGAGCGCTATGCCACCTATGCCGCGCGCCGCCGTCCCGAGGACGCCGAGATCGACTGGCGCGACGACGCGGCTTCGATCGACCGGCTGATCCGCGCCTGCGGCGAACCCTATCCGGGCGCGCGCACCCGCTCGGCGGGCGGCGAGGTGACCATTCTCGCCGCCGAGCCGCGGCCGGGCCGCGGCCACGACGCCGCGTTCGCGGGGCAGGTGGTGGCGCGCGACGAGGCCAGCTTCACGGTGCGCTGCGGCGACGGCGAGCTGCTGCGCGTGACACGCTGGCAGCGCGACCGGCCCGGCCCGCCGCCGCTCCACGTGCGGCTGGGATAACGAGCGTGAGCGAAGGGGGAATGATGCTGGACCGGATCGAGCGCGCGCTGGTGCTCGCGCCTCATCCCGACGACGAGGTGCTCGGCTGCGGCGGCACGATCGCGCGGCTGACCGCGCTGGGGCGTCACGTCGAGGTGGCGGTGGTCACGCGCGGCACCGCGCCGCGCTTCGCCGCCGAGCAGGTCGCGGCGGTGCGGCGCGAGGCGGCGGCCGCGCACGCGCTGCTCGGTGTGGCGACGACGCATTATCTCGATCTGCCCGCGGTCGAGCTCGACCGGGTGGCGCAGGCCGACATCAACGCCGCGGTCCGCGCCGCGCTGGTCGCGTCCCGCGCAGACACGTTGTTCGTCCCATTCGTCGGCGACCTGCACCGCGATCATCAGCTGATCTTCGACGCTGCGATGGTGGCGGCACGGCCGCGCGGCAGCGATTATCCGGCGCGCGTCCTCGCCTATGAGACGGTGTCGGAGACCAACTGGGCCGCGCCCTATCTGGCGCCGTCGTTCCAGCCCAACGTCTTCGTCGACGTCGCCGACACGCTGGAGGCCAAGCTCGACGCCTTCCGCTGCTTCGAGTCGCAGTGCCACGCCTTTCCCGACGAGCGGT
>Ga0325400_1005711_pt1 | contig 11763 bp, 10 predicted proteins | sample PopdelMetagenome_2_FD_205662 | JGI IMG/M metagenome (GOLD analysis project Ga0325400, IMG submission 205662) | Populus deltoides microbial communities from Bellville, Georgia, United States - Xylem-PdKOR-R1 | ecosystem: Host-associated > Plants > Phyllosphere > Stem > Wood/Secondary xylem...
TTTCAACACCAATTTGAGGACAAACTAGTTTTTATACAAATTACTTGGGTAACCCATGCTATGTCACATTTAGGATTCAAGGTTAGTTTTTAATACAAGAGATTAATGTGCTAACATTATGGATGTATTTTGGGTATCATTATTTTTTTGTAATTGAGAAATGAAATAATATTTTTTTATGTTTAATAGAATAAATTTAAAAATATATGAATCAATAAATCAAAAATAATTATTAATACTAATTAAATACTAATATAGAAAGTTGATATTCTAGTAAAAACAAAATTTAGTTGAACATGCAAATTAAGTTATAACCCGGATTGTCCTATTTATTTCATATATTTTTATTTATATTTATCATAGAGAATAATTCTAGTTTCTTGGAATAAACAATTAGAGGTTAATTTTTGGTTGCTAAGAACAAACAATTCTTATTTTTATAAATACACAATGTAAATTCAATTTATTTATATAAATTTTTAAAGGATGAAATTCATAGAAAAATTACAATAATATTTTTAAATTATTATGAAACTGAAAAGGTCAATTACTAATTTTTTAAAGGAACTAAATAATTCAAACAATAAAAGATAGGTTATTAATGAAAATCCATATAAAAATAAAATAAATAAATAAGAGAGGGAATTAGTTATGATTTAAATAAAAAGATTAATCAAATTTTATTTTTTAGAAAAAAGGCGAAGTGGTATTTACAAGCCAAGTGATATGATCTATGCAAGGGTTGAATAATCAAATTCGGACTTTGACATAATATTTTTTACTATTCAGTTTAATGCTAACGAGCATAACTCTCAATCCAACCGTTGGATCGAGATGAAATTTCACCAGAAGTTTCCAAAGGTATTTTTCTATAGTGGGTTAAGATTTCAAGTTAATCAAAATTCAAAAAGACCTCACAATATAGGTCAAAAGATGGTGTACGAGTTTTGTTATTTGTTGCCTCATAACTTATGGACTTTTTTTATTTAGAAAAGATTCTTTTCCTAATGATCGAACGATATTCAACAATTTATTTTGGAGAGTTTCATAGTCATAGAATGAGGATTAATGCGAACAACAACCTTACTTACTTGAAGAGGAAAAGCTACAATCTTAACGAATGAAGGCAACAAAAGGGCGACAATTTCATATTTGATTCCCCTAGTTTATATGAGATTTATAAGGGGTAGAAATTTTTATACTAGCTTCTCTAGGATATAATTTCAAATATAAGACTATTTAAGTTAGTGTATTATATCATCTTAGGTTCTTTTATTCCTATATGTGCGACAACTTTGATATAAGGGTCACACTTGTTTATAAATACTCATTTGTAAGAACTATTTTTGTGTGGAATGATTATTGTTATTTTTGTCGCAACCTTGTGTTTGTGTGTGTGGGGATACTCGTGTTTTTCAGGTCTTGGAAGAATTGAATATAATTTTATCAAAGAATATCTATTTTCATGGTATCTTTCTTAGTTTTTATCGATCATGATTCGTTAATCATTGGGTGGGGGTTTAAATTCCAATAGTTCTAGTGCCACAGTTCAAGGTAATTATTGTGACACACTATTCTATCAAATCTGATTTTTTGCTTTCTAGGATTGCGTCAATCTTGCTTATGGATTTATGGATCTTTATATCCATGATGTTGCATCAATTGGTAATAGAGCTTGACTTTATAGATTAGGTTATATCCCTTTTTAATTATTTTGTTTAGGTTTTATTTTCATGTCAAATCTACTTGTTTCTATCCACCTTTATTTTAGTAAGTTTGTTCTATTATGTTTTGTTTTTTCTTTGTCTTTGTTATCCAATTAGTGCTTATTTTGATCTTAAAAAAAAAGTATTATTAATTCTATCTAGATTAGTTTACTTAAAGTAAAAAAAAAAAAAAAGTGGAGAAAAATGGCAAATTTAGAAGGGCTTTTAGAATAAGTTATTTGTTAAAATTACAAAGTTAGTTCATTGACTCTTAAAATCAGTCTCTTTCATTGTTATTTGGCTTGGTTTTGGGTTATTATAAGATTTTTCACCTTAATCAATTTGGGTTCATCGATTGAGATTTAAAATTTAAAATTATGATATGTATTCTAAGAAAACATTAATACCAAGGGAGAGAGAGACATATAAGGGTTCTAGCTAAAGAACATAAAAGCCTATATCATATTGATGTGAAACCCATAAACATAAAAATCCAGAAATCCATATCAAAGTAGATGATAAACTTGAAAAACCAAAAATCAAAGTTCGTGAGCTAAACCTTGACACAAAGATAACCCTGTACCTGAACACTAAAAATATTAAAAATTGAACTTGGAGGATGTGTGTTAATTGTCATGTCATCAACAATATTATGATAAAGTATATGCACTCAATTCTTAGACTTGATGATATGTTAGATGAATTGCATGTGTTTTGTATGTTTTCTAAGATTGATTTGAAAAGTGGTTATCATCAAATAAGAATGGAAGATGAAGATGAATGGAAAACTACCTTTAAAATAAAATATGATTTGTATGAGTAGTTAATTATGCCTTTTAGACTTACTAATGCATCTAGTACTTTTATAAGATTAATGAACTATGTTTTATGTTATTTTATAGGTAATTTTATTGTGGTTTATTTTGATGATTTTTTAATTTATAGCAAGAATTTAGAGGAGCATGTTAAACATTTAAAGAATGATTGGTTGTTTTATGAAAAAAAATTATATGATAATCTAAAAAGGTGTGACTTTTGCGAGGAACATATTGTGATTCTTAGATATGTTAATGCAAAATGTATTGAGATGAATGAGGAAAAGGTTAGCATTATTCAAGAATGGTCTAAACCTAAGTCAATCACTAAGGTAAGAAGTTTTCATAGTTTGGCTAATTTTTATAGAGGATTTGTTAAGGATTTCAATACTACAGTCACACCTTTAATTAAGATAGTTAAGAAATAAATGGGTATTAAATGAGGCAAAGAACAAGAGCATACTTTTAATTTATTAAAGGAAAAATTAATTTTGGCTCAATTATTATCATTGTATGATCTTACAAAAACTTTTTAGATTATATGTGATGCCTTAGGGATATGTATTGGAGTTGTTTTAATGCAAGAAAAAATATCCATAGCTTTTTTTGTGACAATCTCATTGGTGCAAGATTGAAATATCCTACTTATAATAAGCAGCTTTATGCTTTGATAAGAACTTTAGATACTTGGCAATATTATTTGTGGCTTAAGGAGTTCATAATCCATATTGATCACGAGTCTTTAAAACATCTTAAGGGACAATAGAAGTTAAATTGTTGGGATGAGATCAAATCCCTTATGAAGATGAGATTTGTGCCTAACTATTATTATAAAGAATCGTATCAAATATTGCAGAGTTTAAGTCAAGGTGCAAAGAGTGTTGATTGGTACTTTAAGGAGACGAAACTTGTTGTAATTTGAGCTAATGTTGAGAAGGATAAATAGGCTATTATGACTAGATTTATTAATGGTCTTAATTGTGATATAGATCATATTATGTGGAGTTAAAGGTATAGTGCACATAGATATAAAAAAAAAGGAGAAACATCTTAAACAGAAGGGTACCATTCAGCAAAGCCAACCATTAGGCCTTTCAACACCTTGGAAACCCAATTGGAAGGTTAACATTGAAGGTGGTCCATCACAGTCAAATAAGGAGGGTAAGGCTAAATATCCTAGAGAGAAGAAAGACATCTTAGTCATTGTTAAAAATAATAATGTTACTCCTACCTCTCGTAACTATGACATTAAATACTTTTATTATTTGGGTTTTGGTCATGTTGCTTCATAGTGTCCAGACAAAAGATTCATGGTTATAAAAGCTAATAATGAAGTCGAGACCAATGGGGAGGATGAAAAAGGAGAAGATGACACCATTGGAGGATATTGATGATGTTTGTGTTGAATATCCGTTTAAGGGAGAGTCACTTATGGTGAGGAAAGCATTGAATATACATGTCAAGGTGGATGATTTATAAGATCAAAAAAAGAACATATGTCACATAAGATGTCATGTTCAGAATAAGGATGTAACTTAATTATAGATGGTGGTAGTTTCACTAATGTAACTAGTACTGAATTGATGGAAAATTTAAACTTGCACACTACTAAACATCCCATACCTTATAAACTATTGTGGTTAAATGATAGTGGTGAAGTGAAAGTGAATAAGCAGGATTTAGTTGCTTTTTCTATTGGTAAATATTGTGTTAAGATGTTATGATGTTGTGCTAATGCAAGTTAGTCATTTATTACTTGGTAAACCATGACAGTATGATATGAGAGCTATTCATGATGGAGTGACAAATAGTATCCCTTTAAGATGAATGGAAGACCTATAACTCTTGTATCTTTGACACCTAAAAAAATATTTGAGGAGAAATTGAAATTGAAGAAGGAAAAGATGGTTGGAAATAAGAGCTTGTATATTAAGGGGATCTTCTTTGATAACTAGGTTCTTCTTGGTTTTAATAATGATGTTATTTTTTGGATTGGTTCTAATTTTTTAACCTTATAAGATGTCTTTCATGATACATATTTGAGCTTAAATCTTTTTAAAGAATAGGAGGATGATATAAACTAAGTCATATCTGAATTTGGTCTTAAAATGTTTACTGACTAGTTTTGCGATATTGGACATATCTCTCAAACTGTACATCGGATTGAGCTGACATTATACAAGGAGATACTAGACACATGAAAATATATTGTGTTACATGTTCAGGTTAAATAAAGTTCAGGAACATATTATTTTAAAGGGTTAAAGTTACCAGACAAATCTTGTCAAATTTATCAAACTAGACGTTCGTGTACTGTTTGGAACATATCTGCAACTATAGGTGGAATTGTATTGTGATTCAAATTGGGATAGAAACTAGATATCTCAATATTTCCAGTCATATATGATAGGCCCAATAATTTATCCAAATGAGAGAGAATAACATGTTTGAAGTAAAAACTGAAATTTGTCATGAATGTGCGGAAATTGGAGATTCGGGCTATATAGAGAAATTTTAACATAAAGACTTTGTTTTTATTATCCTAACCATTCTAAGATCTAAATCTTAGCATCACATTTGTTTTTTTGTATCTTTAATACCTGAGGGTATACTCTACTATGTAGTTTTACACCCCTAAATATTAAAGTCTGCAATTAAACCCTAACACTTTAAATATAAAATGAACAAAATGATTGGTGAATGATTTTTTATATTTTGGTCAAACCTAATGGATAATCATAAATTATTTATGATATTTATTTTTTGTTTTTTAAAACATGAGAAAGATGCATTTTTTATTTTTTATAAAAATATGCTTGAAAAAATTTTAAAATTTAGTCGTATGTACAAAAATAAAAATAAAAAGATAAAGAGGAAATTAACTTATATTTTTTAAAATATTTTAATTTTTAAAATATTTTTTTTGAAGAAAACCGAGTATTTTTAATGTCGGGTCAGTATCTTATAATGTAAATATACAGCCTGATATTATACAAAATTATTAGAAAAACATACGGGAGGCCCAAAAATATTTTTATAATGCCATTTGAAAATTTTGAAGTTTTTTTTAATTTTTTTATATATTAGTATTGTAATAATATTATTATTATAAAATATATTGGGTTGGGCCGAAACTAGTCCAACTCAACTCAGTCAAGTTGGGTCATCTAACGACCTAACAAGCATTTTTATAGGCTGAGCCCAACCCAGACATATGGGTTAGGCTGAAACGGGTCAATCCCCCGAGCTACATGATTGTTGGCTTGGCCCAACAACCATGTTAATTAATTTGCCTTATGCATACACAACAAATTCTTATTCTGCATACAGCGGCTACTCTTATGGTGAGGGGGGGTTCACATAGAGTAGGGGGTTGTGGCTAGTGATCCTACTGGTGGTGCACGGCGTAGCTGGAGGTGGTAAAACCGGTGGCTGGTGTTGGTTGTTGGAGATGGTGCTAGTGGAAGAAAGATCTATAGTGGAAAGAATAAAAAATCTACAGTCGTTATTCCTTATATGGAGGTTGTCGGCTGGTGGTTATGTTGACGACTCATGGTGGAGTTGTTGGTGGAGAAGCAAGTGGCGAGGTGGTTGGTTGCTGTAGAGGCCGAGGTCGTGGTAGCAGAAGAGAAGAAAAACAATAATGGCATATAAACTAGGGGGAAGGCTAGTTTTTTTTCAAGTTTGACCTCAGATTTTCTGCCCCTTCAGGGCATGGAATCAACCCTTATTTATAAGGAGTGGAAGATAGTCACTTTCTCTTTTTTGGGGGCAAATCTTGGCTCTTGATTTGAACTGGAAGGATCCCAACCGTTGGCTCAAAGTGGTCATCATAAACTGTCAAATTTGGCAATTGAAGGCTACTTGAGTTGGTCTCTTTGGGTCAGCGCCACGACCATTATTTTTGTGTAAATTTCGTCAAATTTGATGGAGGGATAGAACATTAAATGCCTCTGAAAAGTAGCCTCTAAGTAGTTTTTTCGAGCTGAAACGAAGAAAAAAATGAATAGTAACCAAAACAGAGTTGTTTTGGTAAAGTTCAATTTAGTCATTCGATTTATGATTTCTCTCAATTACACCCTTGATTGGTTTCAAACTTTCAATTTTGTGCAATTTTTCCCTGTCAAACTTCAATATCAGCCCCGAATTCTAGTGTCTTTTTTTTTAAATTAGTCATTGGTTTTGGATTTATGCAAATTGACCCTCAATTACCATTAAACTTTCAATTTCACCCATGATTTCTATCAATTGAGCACTCAGAGTTTGACGTCTTTTGCAAAATAGTCCTTAGTTACGAATTTCTTCAATATATTCCTTAATTGACCCCAAAACTTTGATTTTCTTACAATTTTACCCCTGATTTGAACCAATTGACTTGGTAAAAATTAAATTTGATCTCCTAAAATTCTAATCTTCTCAATTAAATCCAAATTGGGCTCACAAACTTATTTTTTTCACCAATTAAGCCTCTAATAAAATTAATTTGACTCATTTAAAGTATAATTATGTCCTTGTATCTAATTAAAATTTTAAATTGGATCCAAATTAATTTTTTAACATAATTAAAGTTTTAATTTAGCTCTGATCTATTAAAAATTAAATTATATCCTTGGCTAATTAAAAATCAATATGATATTATTGTAATGAATTTTTTGAGTATTGGAACAAGTTTTTTTACAATTTAGACCCACCATCGAAGATCTTTATCCACCGAGAAAGCCCATATGATCCTTGTAGCTTCATCACAAAGATTTCTAGCCAAAGGAATACTAGCGGAATTGAACATGTCCCCTTTTATCAATGTAAGAATCAAGAAATAAAATAAATAACAATGGGGTTGAGAAGAAAGGAAGGACTGGAAAAGAGATCATAGAAAAAAAAAAAAAAACCTGTAAAACTGCTCTTCAACCCACTTTTCAACCGTTTCCTTTAACGATAAAACAAAAATCAAGACATTGTGTGAATGCGATGTGACTAAACCTAGCAGGCCGTCTTCTCTCTCTGCACAGCCAATAGCTCTCTCTCCTGGATTTGTTGCTTGAAGAAGATAGGTTTCCTTACAAACCCTCGCTCCCTTTTTTTTTTTTTAACTTTTGCTTCTTTCACAATTCACTTTTTAATTAAAATTTTTGTTTTAGGGAGAGAAGGAGAAGAGGAAAGATCATCATTATCTTAGCCGTTAATTCTAAAAGGAGCTGTATTGATTGACAATTGATCCAATGGACACTGCAGCGAGTCAATCACCATCGTCTCCATCAATTATGTTTTATGCTTCACTCAATCTTGTCAAGTCTATTAAAAGGTTTCTTTCTTCTTCTAATTTTCAAGTAATTTGATTGTGTTTAATATAATTGTATTGCTAGGGTTTATTATTTTTTAATTGAATTGTGATCGCCAATTCTCCCATCTTATATATATATATGTATTTCTGAGGAATATAAATTTTGCGAGATTATATATTTTTAATGGAATCAGAATTGATTTTTTTATTACGCTTTATTGATTTTTGTATCTTGTCCGAATCGGATTTTGATGGTGTTCTCTTTCTTATATAGCAATTTGTACCGAATTTATTTTTATTTTAAAAGTTGTTTTTGCAGTTAACATTTTTTATAGGAGGGTTTTTTTTTGTAAGTTCTCGAGATGGTTATAGGTTTTAATGAAGGAGATTTAATATGTTTCAGCTTCATTGTATCATTCCTATTTTCGTCTGCCAGCCCTGAAAACAATAGCAAAAAGGTACAAGAGTTTTTCTGGACAATGGAAGCAGCTATCATTGAACATCTGTTATGAGCAGGTGCCCCTGATGATGAATTTGATTCCTCAATGAATCTCGTACAATTCCTATGCATATGTTTTACTTTGAATGGTATTTTAATTGTTTTAGTTCAAAGATACGATAGAAAACATGGTTTGGGACTTGGGAGAAAGGAAGTGGTAGGATATGGAATGCATAAATTTCCTTTGAAAGAAATAGAATTATTTGAACCAGAAGTGGATGGAAACTGGGAGGAAAAACTACTTCCATGAGTTTTCCCTTGACTACATTTTCCCTCCCTTCCTGAGTTCCATCTCTTATTTTGCGCCAAACAAGTGTTGATGAGAATAACACCCTTTCCTTCCCATATCTTTCTGTTGTTTGCCCTCCCAAGCTTCTACTGATCAAGCATACGACTTTATTCTTTGGCAAACTTAGCCGTTTGAAGCACCCTTGCCATCTGCTAGTAAGTATGATGGATTGTGTACCCTGGCTGCTTGAAGCTCCAAGCCAACTTAAGTTCATCAAGGTCATCATGGCTTGTAGCATCTGACTCTGACATTAGATGAAAACTTGATATGATTTCTACTAGCTTTTAGTGTATATAGATAGATATACCTATTATTTTATATCTCATATCTTCTTCTTATGTATTGTGTTTTTAATGTATATGCATCTTATAATGTAACAGTTCCCAAAGTATTGGAATGCTGTCTGTTATTTTACTTTTAAGTTTTTGCATCTTCTGTAAATCTTTGTAGCTTTGTGCTGCGCTCCGCAGAATATGTTAACAGATTGTTTTATTTTGAATTTCAAATGCATGCAATTTATTTTGCTTGTTGGTCATCTCTTGCATAAATATAACACAGGGATTGGAGAAATATGTCATGAAAAAATTGTTCTCTTGAACATTTGCTACTTCTCCTGAGGATTTGGAGATTGACCAAGAGATCTCAGAGAAGATACACTTTTTACAATCCTTTTTGCAGTCTGAGCATTTGGATATTCCTGCATTTCTTCAGAATGAAGCTTCATGGCTGGTATGCGTGCTAGCCTATTTTGACTGTTAGGATATGTTATCACATTCATATTGATGCAAAACTGCTTGATTTACTTCCATTAACTGTCAGTAATCTGATTCTTGGTGCACAGCACGATGCCATAAAGTAAGAAGCTTTTTGACTGATGATTACTTCTGTGGCCATGCTGCAGTTAGTTTTATATTGACCGCTTTTATATTCTTCTTTCTCAGCCTGACATGTTACTCTTGGGCTGAACTTTGCATTTTACTTGCTTCCATATAAACACATAAATTCAGCATTAATAGTTAATACATATTTTCTCACTACTCATTTCTTTAACAAAGCTATTCCTTTAACATCTAATGCGTTGATATTGTCTGTCCATGGGCTGAGACAGATTGCTAGAAATTTTGTTGTACTTGAACTTGCAGTGCAAAAAGTTCCAGATATCTCTTTACTTTAGTTTGTTATTGTGAAAAATGGAACAACCTTCGGAACCAAACTAGTTTTAAGACCTTATGTGTCAAATTCAACTTATCACTTCGCCCAAAACACTGTTAAGGATACTTTACCAGTAGCAGATGATATTCTAAGCTTCCATATCTTCTTCATTTCATCACCAGGGGGGTCTTCTTTGTACCAAATGTTTTATCTTAAGTCTCACAGAAAGTCTACTTTGGATAATATTGTTACATTTGATGATTTTGTTTTGTTTGGACAATATTGTTGCATTTAGTAAAGAGCAAATAAATCATGCTGAGAAATGAATAGCTATATGTGGCCTTGTTTAGTGGGAGAGATTAAAGAGTTGTTGGCATTTCATTGATCTCACTGGACGCCTACAACTCTATTTTTTTTTTTTTTTACCTAATAGATATTATTAAAAAAAGAGAATATAACATGCAGGAGCAATGCCAACTTACTGTGTGGAAGTGATCTCATGAATGTGATGTTCAGATAGAGCTAAGATATGCAACTTCTGTGACTAGTCAAGAAGTTTTTGTTATTGCTGCAGTACTGGTAATTTTTTTTCTAAATAGTCCGGGTTGAATGTATTGTTTCGAGAAGTTTCTCTCCATCTTGGAAGTTTCAAAATTGTTAAGCCCACAGTTGAGTTCATAATGTAAATGTTTTGTTTTATGACTTTGATGTTTATCCCGATACATTTTTCCCTTCTTCCATCAGTGGTGATACATGCTCCTCTTAAATCATAACAATTTTGTTCCCTTCTTTTCCCAGCTTGCAGAAAAGGAATTGCAGAAGATCAACGCTTTCGAAGCTCCTCGGGAGAAGCTTCTCTGTATTATGAGTTGTTGCATGATCATCAACAATTTGCGGCTCAATTCATCAATGTGAGAAAATCAAGTAGTAGGAGGACCTAATGACTTTCTTCCTGTTCTTGTACATGTTACAATCAAGGCAAGATCTCCTTGGTAATAAGCAACTCTTTCTATTGTTGTTTGCCTGTTTTGGACTATCGTTTCTGTGTTTTGATGTGTCAATAGAAAATTGGATGACTAAAAAGCATACTGCAATCATTGTTTGGCATTCTAATTTTTTTCCACGTCTTAATTGTCTTCTTTTGTGACATTAGCCCATGCTTCCATACCAGAGAATATGACCATAATTTGTAATAATTTATTATTTCACATAAAGATACATGGTTGAATATCTTTTCTAGCCTACGTTGATACGCTAATGTGATCTATTTACATAGAATTGATTAAACATTTTTTCCAGAAATTATAAAAGATTTTCAAATTACCCTTATTGTTTTAAAATTCATAAATATTTTTTTAATGACAATATGTAGGTCTGTTATAGCATCGTCAAATCATGATTTGGTTAAAACTAACAATAATAATAAGATAGGCCATGGTGTATCCATACAAGGAACACACAGAAATAGCTATTATATGCTGGAAATAAAACAAAGAAAAATGAAGTTAAATAAATTACATGTTAAATTTTATGGGTGGAGCTGTAAACCTCCGAATAAAATCTGAAGATATGAGATTCAGCTATTCTTAAAATTCAGAATCTTTGTCTGCATGTTGCTGTTTGTTAAAGAATAAGTAAAATTAACAATTTTCAATTGAACTACCACCTACAGTCATGAGGGTATTTCTTTTTCCAAAGAACTTTTAATTGGTTCCAAATTTTTGGAAAGAATGTATGACCTCAAACTATTGGTGAATAAATATATTATGAAATTGTGATTTTTGCAGAATTGGTTATATTTTGTTTGTATATATGTTTTTAATTTAAATACTTGTAGAAAAATACTACTTTTTTTTATGGTGGCATATCTTATATTGATGGATGGACAGAAATTACTAGCGTTCCATGAGTTTAATGCATAAATCTGCAAGAATTCTCTGATTCATGATCAGCATTCATATTCTTGCATTGTCATGGGTTCAATTTCTTCAACACTAGCGATAAAACTAATGTGGTGTTTG
>Ga0325400_1005712_pt1 | contig 11762 bp, 8 predicted proteins | sample PopdelMetagenome_2_FD_205662 | JGI IMG/M metagenome (GOLD analysis project Ga0325400, IMG submission 205662) | Populus deltoides microbial communities from Bellville, Georgia, United States - Xylem-PdKOR-R1 | ecosystem: Host-associated > Plants > Phyllosphere > Stem > Wood/Secondary xylem...
TTTTTTTTTATTGAAATATGATAAGTTAAAATTGGATTCAGATGAATGCACGCCCCTCCGTGGGGCAAGACACGGCAATTAACAACTCCGCAAGCTGACTTCTTCCACCCGCTTTTTTCTCCTCTTTGCATGGGTTGGTGAAAGAAGTCAGATGATACTGAGTGTTTCTCGACCGCCAGTTGTAATCAGAAGACAAAAACTAGGCCCGGAGAAGGCAATAATGGATCCTGCATTTGTATTGTATGCCCACAAAACTCCTTACCAAACAAACATAGAAGTCATGGTGCACGCTTCACTGTCCCCGCGCTCGAGCAGCAGCAGCTGTAGTTGAGGTCCAAAAGCATCAATGCCATGCTCCCTAGCTGCAGTTCAGGTCCAACCTCACCCGTCCGTGCTGCAGCAAAGGTTCAATCAAGATTTTAAAAGATAAAATTAAAAAAATAATATAAAAATCAAAATTAATTTATCAATTTCATGATATAAAATTATGATACCTCCGTTAAAAATAAATAGTATAGATTTATAAAGGTCAATTTCAATTTAATATTAAAAAATTAAATTAATAAAATCAAATAAGAAAATAAACTTAATCAACTCAAATTAATCTGTTAAATCCAGATTAGGAGATTGGGATAAATTTATTGAAAATAAATTAAAAAAATAATATAAAGTTCAATTCTCAATCAATCTAGTGTTGCAGGATTAAATTGAAAGAAAAAGATAACAAAAAAACTCAAGTTAACTTGTATAATCCGTAAAATTCATGACTTGTATCATAAGACCGTGACAACCCCATAGAAAACAAATAAAAAAATAGTTATGTAATTCAATTCTCAATCAACTCAATATTAAATGATGAAATTAAAAAAAATTAAAAATAACCCGAATCAATATGTCTAACCCGAAAAAAATAAAATAAATTATGAGTTGCAATACTAGATGAATTCAATGTTAAAAATAAAACTTAAAAAAAAATAAAAACAAATCATCAAGAATTTTGAGAATGAAAGTGAATTTTTTTTTTGAATTTTACTGTTTATTGCGATAGTGTAAAATGCTAGACTCTGTTAGCAAATGTTAATTTAAAAGAAAAGCTCCAAAACTATGCTTAGGATTACAAAATTTGAGCCTGATGGCATGATAAAATAATGCTGTAATTTGAGCTGGTGCCTCCTGGCTGACTTACAAATCAGACAAGAACAAGAGAACAGACACGTTAAGGTAAAGTTTAGCTGTTTTTAAAATGAAGACAGGGCCTGCTGCCCCTCCTCTTTGATTTACCGGGCCGAGGAAATCATTTCCAAGACCAACGGCACAATGCACCACCGACACATCTTCTTCCATGGAAGCTTATATTTATATTTTAATTATATATACACTCCTGGTTACGTGGAAGCTAATAGTTCTATATTCTTGAAAGAATGTGATGTGAATTCACCGTGAAAAAAAAAAAAAAAAAAGAAGAAAAGAAACGGAGAAAAGGGACCGAGACGGCAAGAACGATCACTCCATAAAAGCAAAAAAGCAATAAAATAAAATAAATGAGATGATGGCCTTAATTTACTCCCGTTAAAAGTACCCCTTTTACTGATGGGTGGGTCCAGACTCTACAGTACAGAAGGATATGACACCAAAGGCCAGGCTAGGATTTTCCCATGGTGATCAAAATAAAGCACCACCATCGCCATGGCGCGACACTCTCCAGTCCGTCGTGCCCAGGCGGTGGAAGCGGTTAAATACCGTTTGGGATTATCCAAGCTCCACTGTCTGGTTTCGACATAAGCTGATGATTTTTTTTCCCCAACTGCAGCTCATAATTAGTAGCTGAGCAATGGCCAGAGGGTCAGGATATGAGAGTCATGTTATCACTGTACTGGTTGGACTGCCACTATATAAACAAGGGGTTACTCTTGCCTTTCTTCAATAATATAGTTTCTTTAAGCTTATATATTTACTTTTCAAAGTGCAGTGATATTTATTATGCTTATTTTCTTAAAATTTTCTAACTCATTAAATTAGATGTTATTTTTGTGTTTTTTTAAATAATTTTGAGGTATTAATGCTGAAAATAAAATTTGTTTTCAAAACATTTTTTAAAACACGTTTTCTTATAATAACATGGGAGTAACATCCGTATGTTAATTTTTTTTTGCATAAAAAAAATTATTCAGCCAGCCTGTAACAAGATAAATTAAATAAATATGTTAATATTTTATTTTTTGGTATTTATTTGCAAAAATAATTCTCATTGTTAAAAAAAAATTATACAATGGCATATCATGTTTCTCATTGTTAAAAAAAACTGCCTTTCATATCAATGGAATGAGCAAAATCGAACTCCCATTTATATTGGCGTCACACATGTCTCGACTTATAATAAAAAAGAAAAGTCTATTAAAATGAAATTGCTCAACTTACAAATCCTCACTTTTATTTATTTGAATGAAATCGTTGAATAGAATTCTGATAAATTTTCCAATCTATTTAGTAATTTTCTATATTTACATGATTGATTTTTAGTAGAAAAGCACATAATAATTACAAAAAACGGTTAGAATAATAAAAAAACAATAGGTATAGTTTTACAGGGGAAAAAATAAAGTTAAATCTCTATAAATTAATAATTATAGAATCAAGAAAAATTATTAATTATTTAAAATATTATCTAATTAAGATATTATTTTAAATTTAAGGTGGGATTAAAAAAATATTATTTAATTAGCTACCGAGTCCGAATGTTAATTTATCGAGGTTGTGTTGTAGATAACCCAAAGAGGTGAAATGTCAATTTAGTAATAAAAGGAAGATCAAAACCCAAAGTGGTACAAGTATACTGCACCAATAAATATTCCATTTCCAAGGTCTATCAAAACCTCAGAGTCCAGAAGTTTTTTTCGTGCAGGTCTCTGTGGCTATATGACTGTACTCTGACCTTTGGCCACCACCGACAGCAGTCTCCGACACCCGCAAATGAGAAAGGACTGCCAGCCTCCATCCTCCGGCGCCACAGTGAGCAAATTACCAGCATGCTTCGAGACAAAGCCCTTAGTGGCCACATTACTAGCCTTGACCTTTGTTATGCTCCTTTGGAACCTCCCTCCTTACTATCAAAACCTCCTCTCCACTACCACACGCCCCTCTTGCTCAGCCCCAGAAACCACCGTCTCCTTATCAAATACTTCCTCTTCGTTCACCAGTACCTCATTATCTGACCAAAAGTATTTATCCAGCTCGTCATCATCCTCATCTAACGCCGACCCAAACAAGCGGATCTTCCAGGCCTACGGAAACGCCGCCGCTCTCTTTGTTCAGATGGGTGCATACCGAGGAGGACCGACCACCTTTGCTGTGGTTGGCCTTGCTTCGAAGCCCATTCACGTGTTCAGGCTTCCCTGGTACAAATGCGAGTGGATCTCTAACAATGGCTCTTCTATAAGGGCCAAGGCTTATAAAATGCTTCCTGACTGGGGCTATGGTCGTGTCTACACAGTGGTGGTTGTGAATTGCACCTTCCCTGTCAATCCAAATCAAGACAATGCGGGTGGAAGGCTCATGCTTAATGCCTATTATGACGAGTCTCAGAGGAAGTACGAGAAATTCACGGCATTGGAGGAATTACCTGGCTCTTACAACGAGTCTAAATTCCGCCCTCCTTATCAGTACGAGTATCTTTACTGCGGGTCTTCTTTGTACGGGAATTTGAGTGCGTCGAGGTTTAGAGAATGGATGGCTTACCATGCCTGGTTCTTTGGACCCAGCTCTCATTTCGTGTTTCACGATGCCGGCGGCGTGTCTCCTGAGGTAAGGGCTGCTCTTGACCCTTGGGTTCGTGCTGGGAGGGCTACTGTTCAGGATATAAGAGGGCAAGCTGAGTTTGATGGGTATTACTATAACCAATTTCTGGTGGTGAATGACTGCTTGCATCGCTACAGATACTCTGCTAATTGGACATTTTACTTTGATGTGGATGAGTATATCTATTTGCCCGAGGGGAATACTTTGGAATCTGTTTTGAAGGACTTCTCTAATTATACCCAGTTCACCATTGAGCAGAACCCAATGTCCAGTGCACTCTGCTTCAATGATTCCACTCAGGACTATCCCAGGTACTTGCTCTACATTCTTTAATTCACTACTTTTTCTCTCGCCTGCTCTCTGTTTTTGTAAAGCAGAATGGGAACACAAGAGAAATTCGACAACAATTCTTGCTTGCCTTTTTTTTAAGAATCTCGATTGATTTCTACTTAGATTATGACAGTTCAAAATCCAGTCACTATATATAGTGTAATTCAGCTGAGACACTGATGTATCTTTGGGGGTTCTTAATTACAATGCAGGCAATGGGGATTCGAAAAACTTTTATTCAGAGAATCAAGAACTGGGATACGAAGGGATCGCAAGTACGCAATACAGGCTAAGAATGCATATGCTACAGGAGTGCACATGTCGGAGAATGTAATTGGCAAAACCTTGCACCAGACTGAAACAAAGATTCGATATTACCACTACCACAATTCCATACAAGTACCAGGCGAACTGTGCAGAGAATTCCTTCCTCTATCAGCAAAGAACAATGTGACTTGGTACAATGGGCTCCCTTATGTGTATGACGATAACATGAAGAAGCTGGCCAGCACCATCAAGGATTTTGAGCGCAACACAATTGGAAATGTACAGGCTTACTCATGATTGTTCGAGCAATAGTCCACATGCGTGCATTATTTGACTCTTCACACCTGCTCCCCATCTTCGTGATCCATTCACCTTCACTGGTTGGGTTGCTCAAAATTCACTCATATTTTACTGTCCTGCGGGTATCGCACCCACCCCAATGAGTGGTGATCATGGACTAATGCAGGAGAAAAGGTGGAAGTGGGTCCATTATTACTTTCGATTTGTCTGCTTATATATATATATATATATATTGAAAAAAAAAATTGAATACATGCGTCTTTATTTTTATTTGCTCTATGATTAGCTTCATTTCATTCTAGCAACGCTAGACCAAAGGAATTCTGTAAAGATAACTGTGGGATAATTTTCTTTAACCTCCTTTGGGGTGGTGGTATAGATGCTTTTAGAAAGTTTCTTAATTTGACCATATTGATATGAGTAGCTAGTGAATTATTAAGAAAAAGGTGCTTCTTGAATTGATTCTCGATTGATTGACGGAGACCCTTCAACCGATGGTGAGATTGAAGAGGGTAAATAATACAGCAGAGTGCCGGCCGGCCCTTCAGCGGGTGGATAAACCTAAAAAATGGGCCGGGGAGGATTGAAATGAATGAAAAAGAATTTATCATTGTCTCAATCGCCTCCTTCAACCTCAAGTTTTGTGTCATAGGAAGAACAGTTCCATGCTTGGCTGGAGTGTGCGTCTAACATTTATTATCAAGTAATTTAGGAGTGAAGTTGCTCTCCAGTCGGGAGGGGATTTGCCTCCACTGCACAAGACATGTGGCTTCCAGCACAAGCTGCACTGTTCATATCCACCGATTAAGATGCCTTATGAATATGTTTGGTAGGCTGGCTGGCTGTAATAATTGATTTTGGAGACCAGCCTTGCCGAGAAATTGGTTGAGGAGAGAAGTGCAATGATTGAGAGAGCAGTTTCCCTTTGTTTCCCTGCCAACTAGGTATGGGTGGCTCTTCTTTCCTCCGGCCCCATGTTCCATGCTTGCTTGGCCTTTCATCTATACACACATGTATGTATGCGTGTATTGTTCACAGCGCGGATGGTCACGTATATACTTAGAGGTGGCGAAGCTTCATGCTGTAATCGGATAATTGTTGCATGGCAGAGCCACTGCTAAATCGACTTAGATTTCATGTAAATATACTTGCATCTCTCTTTTATTATTTGTTTTTGTCCTTTTTATGACAATAAATGCATTTAGCTTCGTGAACAAGTTGAGATCGGTAGATTGTTGTAGAACAAAAGTTGAAAAGTAGGTGAACATTCGTCGTCCTTCGGTCCCAAGCATGTGGCTTCCAGTTCCACCATAAAATTCCATCACATCCCGATTGTTATGTTGGGTATATTAATTGATTCGGGAACCAGCCTAGCGTATAATTGTTTAGTTCTCTCTTAAGCCTTGGAAGACACGAGTGTTTTCTCGTTAATATTAATTAATTTTATTACAAGGTCGCCGCCATACACGCCAATATGCACTACGTGTCTGTATATACACAGACACTTAAATAGGTACGGGTGTAATTTTAAACTTCCTTTTCATGTAATTTTTAAATTTGAACCATGATTTAAAAATTATTCTTTTATTTATGGTAAAGATAATTTAAAATAAATTTAATTTTGAATCCTATTTGATAAAAACTAAATAAAAAAACAGACCGTTCGAAAAATGAATGCCGTATAAGTCACAATCCCTTGATAAAAGTTAAATATTTCAATTTCTTATTAAATCAAGATTTTGACTTAGATTTTATAATAATTTTTTTATTCAAGTAAAGAATTATTTCTAAACAACTACACTTACGTTAAAAATAATAATAAAAAAATTTAAATTAATTTCATAGAGTATATAATTAGTGTGAATACGTCATTGTCATTCTCCTTAATGATCCCTCCTTCACCTGCTTCCGGAGATGTAGATCATTGCTCCTTGTAATTCTTGAGATGATAGATTCAGCAGCATTACTGCTGCCAATTAATGCAAATATTTTTCTACGTTTTCCTAGTTTGGCACGCCTTGGCTGTGGCAAAACTCCATCCTCGTGTACCCAATTAATATTGTTAACTTCAAAAATGAATATTAAACTCAGCAGGGTGTTGCAGACCCATGCACTAATTAAGCATTACCAGAGCAGTGAGCGGTGATATTGCCAGACCAGAACAGACCATGTGATTTTTCTGTTTTTCCCTTGATGTTGGATCATGCTGCTGCTGCTGCTTGTTCAAGTATATATATATATATATATATATATGGACGTTGCATCCACTAATTAAATGGGCGTATTCAAATTTCGCTCTTTGTTTTCCAATTTTTGTTGGCGTCAACTGTTGTCACTAAAGACAGAATGGATGCTAGCAAACATCAATTAACCTTGTGTGGATAGTCAAGAATTAAGTTCATGAATGGGTCTGTACGTAGTCCTCCTTGATTTCCAAATTCATCCAAGGAAACAACTAAGTGAGGAGGATAGTAAAGATGTGGCAAGATGCTCACATGATTCTGCTCTCCCCTGGTGGATGGATATTAGTTGATATATCAAATCATGCTTGCTTTGTCAAGAACGGAGACTGAGAGAGAGAAGCACCGAAACCTAAAAGTTCTTGTGTTCTTTTTCTATAAAGTTTAAAGATGTTTAGATAACTCCTTTAAAGAGCACAACGTCAAGATGCAACATGTTGAATGATGGAAGTTTCTTCATGGCACAACTACCGCTGGCTTGCAGAGCTTTTGCCTTGTCTTGTTGTCTGTATATTTACAGTGGAACTAAAACTGGGTCTTCCACTCTTAGACTCATTTGTCTTGCGGAATAATATGGATTACTAGCACCAGGGGCTGAACTTCCTCTCCCTCTTCGACACTTAAAGCGCATTGATTCCTTCGATCACGTCAGTGTGGACCAAGATGCACAAGAGAGATATTAGTCTATGGGCTCAATGGATGGAGCCTCGAGCCTACGAGTCCACTTATGGTTGGGTCAAAGGGAGAAGCGTGGAAGCAATCCATTAGTGTGCGTTTCGGTGCACGGTTGAAATTTGTATTTTTAAAAAATCTGATTTTTTTAATTTTTTTTTATATTTTTAGATTTTTTTATCGTGGTGATATAAAAAATATTTTTTAAAAATAAAATAAAAATTATTTTTATATATTTTCAAATAATAAAATACTTTAAAAACAACATCTACTATATACTCAAACATCTCTCTCTCTCCACACACGCGCATGCGCGCACACATCTTCTTTATATGCAGACACATGAACTTGTTACTTGGAAATTTATTTTAAGTAAATAAATTATTGGTAAATAAAAAGTTAATTTTAAAGAATTTTGGTTTTTACTTAAAAAATTCTTGATGTTTTTATATTTAATTTTTAATAGTTAATTAATGATTGATAATGATGATTCTTATTTTTTTTAACTTTCACACATCTTCTTTATATGCAGACACATGAACTTGTTACTTGGAAATTTATTTTAAGTAAATAAATTATTGGTAAATAAAAAGTTAATTTTAAAGAATTTTGGTTTTTACTTAAAAAATTCTTGATGTTTTTATATTTAATTTTTAATAGTTAATTAATGATTGATAATGATGATTCTTATTTTTTTTAACTTTCAAAATTCATAGGTGGTGAAGTAATATTTTTAGACAATTATTTTTCAGATTTTACATACTATTTCTTACATTATTTTTAGTGTTTTTCTTTTCATTTTTATGTTTTGATTTTCCTGATAAATCTAGAGTTTAAATTCATCTTGTTGAGAGATATTTGAGGTACATAATTTTTAGTTCAAAAACCTTACTTAAAAATGTATCTAAACCAATATGGTGTTGTTAGAATATTGAGAGACATATTATAAATATCATAATTGTATAAGTAAGGAGTAATAAAATCTTAAAAACAAATAATTTATCATTGACAGCAACAAAATATTTATTATTTTAAAATGTCTCAATAAATATATATCATTCTTATTTTAATTTAAACATGATTATTTTTATTACTAGCATGCGTGTTATTTTTTTATTTTATATCAATTGCATATTTGAATTCATGTTAAGTATGCATGTTAAAGTTCTATTATTATTTTTGTGTTGAAATCATGTTTATTTTTAATTATACTTTTACATATTTATAATTTTTAGCAAGTATAAACTTTAGGTTGTTGCTGTACATCTTTTATTTAACGTGTTTTGGTGTTGATAATTTACACATTAGCCTAATATATTTATAAACTTTAATCTACAGTTGTATGCTTGGTAATATTCCTTGCAGTGCAGACCTAATAAGATAACTTTCAAACAATGTTGTTAAACCTAGCAACACTTTTAACAATATAAACCGCTAATTTTATGCTATGAGTGTTGATGGCTGTCAGTGTTTTTTTTCTTTTTGTAAAAGTATTTTTTATTTTTTAATTTCATTAACTCGTTTTAAAATTTAAATGCCAAATCTTTAAATCATCATCATCATCATCATTATTATTATTATTATTATAATAGACTGTTCATTGATGAACCAATGACTCGTACACATATTGATGAACACAATTAATCTAGCTATTTATACCATAAATTAAAAATGACCTTTTGTTAATCACAAAAGACACACTATATATGATTGCCTTCAAGGGTCAATATCTCGTGCTCATCCTAAGAAAAGAAGGGAAAGGCGGACACATAGCAAGGTCTTAAGAGCAAACTTAGGAAGAGAACGAAAACTCTTGTCACCACAATATATATATATATATATATATATATATATATATATATATATAGTCAGAAAATTAATGAAATGAGAAGATCATGGAGAAAAGTCTTGTTGACAGAATATATTATTTAACATTATGATATCATATCATGTGATATGGGGAGTGGGGTTATTATTTATTGAATATTATTTGCTATATATTATTTACCACTAATTTGTACACTTTTTAGTGCACCCATTTAATTTGATGCATGCATATAATTTGAGAAGGGGCAGTTGGTGCAGTGGGAGTGGAAGAATTGGCCACTTGGGGGTGGAGGTCCGTCCCAAGGAAAAATCGATTGTTGGATAATACTCTTTCTCCTAAGCTCAGCGCTAGCTCTTCTGGTTGGAAGTCTGACCTTGGTGAGCAACAAACAAGAAGAAGAAGAAGAAGAAACAAAAGTACACAGCTTGATCGACATATCCTCCCATGTATGTAGTTTCAACCTGTAAAAAGCGGCTGCCGACTCGTGTGTCCGTAAATTCAAAACTGGCCCCACTCAAATCAGACGGTTGAGCTTGGATAAGGGGAGTCTTGTATTTAATCTAGAAAAAGTGATCGGACGAGAATTAATATCTGGGTGTTGCTGCCCTCATTCAACTCCGTCGATGTATACTACTGTCATAAAATGCGGGCACGTTTCCTTCCACCTATTTCCTTTTTCTTTTTTATTATTAAAATAAAATAAATAAAGGCGTGCGCTGTTTTTGTTACCGCCTTGTAATATCGCATGATATCATATATATTTTCATTGCAGGATATCTTTCTTCTTCTAGTGTTTCCCTGAAGCGCATACACCTTACAACATACACATGAATACAAAAATATCACTGCGCATTCCTCGATCTTAATCCTTGATATCTTCGATCGGTGTGCTGGTTTCTTTCTACCTGAACCTGTCGAGGTTTGTGTCTCAGGCAGATGAATCAATATCTCTTTTTTCATGTCTGTAATTTGCAGTCTGGGTTGGCGATGAGTCCTTGATTGCTTTTCGTTCTTTTGGCAGCTGTTTATTACCTATAATCAACAGGAACAGAGGCTGTAGAAGATTGGATTTTCATCGAAACTAATAGTAATAACAAAGTCATGGTATTTTCACTCTAGCACCTCTCTGTTTCCACTGCTCTGTTTCATCTTTTTATTCTTTTATTTTGTGTCTGGGGTTTACTCATTTGAGGCAGTGATAATTGATTGCAGGTGAGTTCATTTGGGCAAATGGGGAACCACGACATGGGTCCACCATGGTTGATACCCATGCTTGGAGCAAGCTATTTCATTCCCTGTGGAGTTCATGGTGAATCCAATAAAAGCGAATGCAATATGTTCTGCTTAGATTGTATGGGAAATGCTTTCTGTTCGTATTGTCTCATTTATCACAAAGACCACCGTGTTGTTCAGGTTTGTCGAAATTGTCTTCGAATTAAAACACTATTAATTTTACATATACCTACTGCCAGTACTGGTACAGTGTTTTCTTCAATCTTATAGCATTAATATGCATTGCTTGATTGATTGAAAAACCGAATGTTCGTGCAGATAAGGCGATCTTCATACCATAACGTGGTGAGGGTAAATGAGATACAGAAGTACATAGACATATCATGCGTGCAGACTTACATCATCAATAGCGCCAAGATTGTGTTCCTCAACGAGCGCCCTCAGCCAAGGCCGGGAAAGGGAGTCACCAACACTTGTGAAATTTGTTGTCGAAGTCTCCTTGATTCTTTCAGATTCTGTTCACTTGGATGCAAGGTAGGTTAATTCTGATGACTTTCCTTCTCGATTATTAATCGGCGCTCTGCTCTGCTCTGATTACTTAATACAATATCCATTGTTTGTTCGAGTAAAGTGCTCTTTGCGTTTTGTTAGCTGGGAGGGATGAAGCGGGGTGACCCAGACCTTACATTTGCGGTAAAATTGAAGCACAATAGGGATCCCTTCTTTGGTGGGTCAGAATCAGATGAGTCCTCGACCCCTAAGAAGATTCGCAGGACACATGCTTTCAATCGTTTGATGGAGGGACTCTCAATCTATTCCTCTAATAATGATGGCGCGGAGAGCTCCGGTGATGATGCAGCTACCAACATTTCTCCGGCTACTCCTCCCATTTTCAATCATCGAAATGCAAGGAGAAGAAAGGGTATACCTCATCGTGCCCCATTTTAAGATTTCATGAACCAAAAAACAAAAAAAAAAAACAGATTTCCAGTATGCTTAATTAGCATTTAGTGGTATTAAAAAAAGGAAAAAAAATGGCACATAAAATGATGGCGAGGAAGGAGGAAGTGGAATGTGGGGAATTAGGAACTGATACA
>Ga0325400_1005714_pt1 | contig 11757 bp, 11 predicted proteins | sample PopdelMetagenome_2_FD_205662 | JGI IMG/M metagenome (GOLD analysis project Ga0325400, IMG submission 205662) | Populus deltoides microbial communities from Bellville, Georgia, United States - Xylem-PdKOR-R1 | ecosystem: Host-associated > Plants > Phyllosphere > Stem > Wood/Secondary xylem...
TCCTTTTCTTTTGCCATGACACCTCATCAAAATACATGAAATCCCTTTGGTTTCTAGGCTGCCAAAAACCTTCCCAGTGGCCTATGATCTCATCCTTAAAACCACCATTACCAATATCATCAACATCTTCAAAATCCTCATAATCAGCCCACCTTGGCCTTTCAGCCCCCTGCTATTGTTAGATTTGTGTTGAGCCTCAACTTTTCTCACATGTTGGGTACATGTTCCAGCCACGTTACCATGTTTTCCCACCTTCTCAAGTCTGTCACAACATTCCCCATCATCAAATTCATTCTTTCCATCATCTTCGTCATGGCATGCATTTGGAATTTAAGTTCTACATCGGGAGGGGGTGGTGTGTTGTTTTGAATTGACATGATGATACCTGCAAAAATTGGTTAGTGGAAAAAAAATTGCTCGTGTTTCGCTCAAACACTCTTAATATCCTCACAATCTCACACCTCTCGTCTCACCTTCTTGCTGTTCTTGCGAAACTGAAACAAACAGCAAATAAAACCAACTTGCAGCGCAATCCAAATATATATGACTCAAGAAGCAATAAAAACCAGAAAACAAGCAAAACAAAACCGAGATGATAGTCTTGCGAGTAGCAAGCGAGTCTATCCGAAATATGAATGAAACTGAAGACTCGAATAAAAAACAGAAACAAGATATGAAAAACAATGAAACAACACCCAGATATGTTGGATATGATGAAAATAAACTGCAAGAAATGGAAACAACAGAAACCAAGCGAATTTGAAAAGTTGACGCAAAACAGACTCGTTTACGACGAGTTAAGTCCGAATCTGGAACCTAAAGTAAATGATGTTCAATTGAGTTAAAATTTCAGATATAATGCGATATCAACCCAAATAGAAAGAATATAAAGTTTGAGCAATTTATGACAAGGTTTGATATACTGACGCAAAAACGTTATAAATCAGACTTAATTAGACCCGAATTTGAAACCCAAATCAAACGATATCCAATTGACCCCAAATTTTATATGTTGTGCGATTAGGACCCCAGTAATTAGAGTATCAAATTTCAGCTAATTTCGAGTTGATTTGATCCAATTTTCTCTTGTTTAGTTTTCTGCGGCAGAATCCAATAAACGTCCTTTTGTTTTTGCTTTTCTCTTTTCTCTTTTTTTTTATGGTACTGATATATTTTGAAAAATAACAGAATGAAATAAGATTTAATTTTTTATATATGCTGCAAATTCAAGGAGAAGAAGAAATTGGATACTAAGGAATTTTTTTTTTTTTGCGGAATCAACAAGAAACAAAAATTTCAGAAGGATATTACCTGATTAATGGAGCCAAGCTCTGATACCAAATGATGTAAACCTTGTGATCACGTGGTCACGCATCCCACACGCAAAGACACCAATTCCCGGAAAGCCAAGTAAATCAGGTTTGATAGGAGTGTGACACAAAGATAACTTGTACCTAGGCACTAGCACTATTGGAAATGGAGAACCCCCACCCAATGAATATTGATTCGCGAACAAGAAGTATAAGGATGACGCCACGAAGACAGTTGTTCTTCGATAAGTTGTTTTTCAATTCTTTAGAGAACCATGGAAGGGAGATTAACTCACCAACACACACACACACAAAGTGCGGCAAACAAAAAGTTTTATTAATCTGAATTGTCTAACTTACATGTCTGGTTATGCCTTTATTTATACTAACTCTAAACTTAAATAAACCCTAATGGACCCCCCTTAGGTGGACTTTATATTAAGCCCACTTACAATTTACCCAAATAAGTAATAATAACCCAAAGACTAAGAAGAAAATAATAAAAATCCAAAAATTATCATCCTAAATATGCTAGAATCAGATTTGATCAGTCAATGAAAAACTATGACTTGGGTATGGCCAAGAACGCGAAGGTGAATGTGCTAATTCATAACTCAGAATGGAAAACTCCTACCACCCAAGCTATTGGCTAGCACCCCATTATAGAAGCTATTCTTTCCAATTCTAATCCTAAGTTGGGGCAAAAGGATGAGATAGTTTGGTTGGATTCGCCAAATCACAAATTCTCGGTCAAAGTAACTTGGGAACAACTAAGACGTCATCGTCAGATGGTTGAATGGCATGACATTGTGTGGTTCAAGAAAGCTGTTCCGGGACATTTATTTCTTCTATGGATCGCTGTCCAACAGAAACTCACAACTCAAGATAAACTTCATCGGTTTGGTATACATGGTCCCAATGGATGCTCACTCTGTCTCCGCCACAATGAGGATCACAACCACTTGTTCTTTGAATGCTCCTATACTAAAGCGATCTGGTGGGATGTTTGTGACAGATGCGACATTCCAAGAATGACAAAAGGCTGGGATGAATGGATTCGATGGGCAACTGTCTCTTGGCATGGCAAGAGTTTCATCAATTTTTCTCGTAAACTGAGTTTCGCAGCTACAGTGTATCATGTATGGCAAGAACGGAATGCAAGGATCTTTGTTGGAATGTCTAGAACTTTGAATTTGGTCTTTAATCAAATCGAATGTATCATTCGTGATAAGCTTGATTTGATGAGAAATGTCGTACCAACAAATGAAAACAAAAGGATCCAACGTGCTTGGAGGGTGAATAACATAAATTCTTAATTTTTAGTTAGCTAATTGTATTGGTTTCCCTAATGAATCTAGTGAGGTTTCAGTTTTATGGTCGGTGGCTAGCCTGTAGCCATCTGTTGTTTTATGTTTCTGTTATCATTGTAAATCTGGGGTATGCCCCTTATAATGTTTGTATTTTCTTCTTTTAATACATACATCAACTTACCAAAAAATAAAAAAGTGTTATACAACACAAATCTAGATTAACCATTTAACAAGCAAGGTATTAAGAATTAATAAGATAAAAATGATAAGACATGTTAATAGCAAACTTTCTTGGATATAACATTAAAGTCCATGTTGAGTTTATATTATACATATTCTAATACCATTAGTGAAACCTTTTCACCTTGACATAATTAACTTAGCTAGACATTATGGAGAAGAAAAACATAAATAAATCAATAATATAAGAACATAAACATGATATAAATTAACTAAGTATAGTAAAGGAAATGAAAAATATAAACAAGAGATTAATGAAAGCAAAACTTAAGCATTACAAAAATATAAAGAGAGAGAGCATGAACATGATCTTGATCTAAGAATCAAGATTCCTAAATGAATGGTAAATGCCTTCTTTTATAGGCTAAAATTTGGAACTATTCATTTGATAATTGATTATTGATGTAGTGGCCAACTATTGATTTAGTGGACTTGGTGGACAGTAGCACTCAAGCATTTTGACTGGATGAAATGACATTGATGCAATCAGAATTTAGCAAAGTGTTCTTCATGAAAGTTGTTGGCAAATTGTCTTTTCCTTCCACCCACTAAATGTCAGAGCATTTGGATCACTAGAGCTCGAGATATGGCTAAAATACTGAATAGTGATGCTGTGGACGTGATGGATAGCCCTCAAGCTCTTGTCTGGATGAAATGTCATAGTTACCATCAGAATTCGAGCAGGTCTTCTTCATGAAAGTTGTTGGAAATTGTCGTTGCCTTCCACCCACCAAATTGCATGTCATTTTGCTTTCTAGATAAAGTTTTGATCATTATCAATCACTATTTTTTCAAGTGCTCCATATCAACAGATTAAATCTCGTTTAATAAACCAGTGCTGGCTTTTGGATTGACATGCCCAATTACATTGATTCCCCACATCACAAAGAGCCATGGAGATGTCAAGTTAAAAACGGGAGTTGGGGGAACGTTTATCTTATCAGTATATAATGACATTTATGGCATTTCCTGACATATTATATGCAATCCCTCAACAAAAAGTACCCTGATCTTTGTACTTGTCTGACCATCATATGTCCATCATATGCATGAGTTGCACAAACCCCTTTATGAACCACTTGGAGCGCCCCTTTTGCTTATATTCCATCCAAACATCTCAACAATGTTCCATCTGATTATCTTTTGTACAAAATATCTCCATTAAGGTAATAGTCCAGGGCCAACTTGTCACTCCATGTAAATCCATCAATCTCGGTTTGCAAAAGTGGAGGCCTCTGTAATTATAAGGTAGTGTGTTATAGCTTATGTTATGGGGAAAGGCAGGCCTTGTCAGGACAAGTTTTGGTGGACGCGAAACTAACGCGAATTTGTCCTTTTAAAACCCAAATTTGTAACTTAAACCAAACGATGTCTAAATGAGTTGAAAAATTGATATATTGTGCGCTTTCACCCTAAATAACCAGAATGTCAATTTTGACACAATTACAATATGGTTTGATAAATGAAATCAAAACAAAAGCGAAACAAACCTCTTTGTCCTAAATAATGTTTTCTAAAAAAAATAAAATTGTGACTCTAAAAAGAAATTCTGGACAAAAAGAATAATATGACACTTTTTTTTTAATCTCAAAATACTCAATTAAACACAACTACTCAAGAATAACGTAGGAAGAAAACAATATGACCGAAACTGATTTGAAACAAGATCAAACCTGAAACAAAAACAACACAAAGAAAAATTGACGCGGAAGATAAAAACAAAAATACAAGAAATAAAAGGATATAACCTGATTAATGGAGCTAATCTCTAATGCCAAATGATGTGAACCTCTAGAACACATGGTCAAGCAACCCACACGCAAAGACATAAATTCCTGGAAAGCCAAGTAAATCAAGTTTGATAGGAGTGTCAAAGAGTTGATGTCTTATCCCAAGTGCAGGAGTGTCGAATTAAAAAATAACCCGGCAAGACCAGGGTCGAACCACAGGGAGGTGAACTAGAATTATATATAAAAGAAAAGATTTGAAGAGAGCTTTGAGATATGATAATGATGTAAGAATTTAAATGAAGATAAAACAATCGTCAAGGTTAGAGGATCCACTAATGGTATTTCATATAAGTATAGTATAAACTCTTTTTATTACTTGACTGGAAACCACACACAAAGAAGGTTCCACTCGGATTATAAATTGTTAACATGATTACATTAATTATCTTATTCGAATAATGCTAATACTTGTAAATGTTGTCAGGCATTCATGATTATAACTTATGTTAACAATAAATCAAGTTCCTTTCACACCACAAGTGTCGGTTATACCATACGGTTGGGTTATGAAAGTGCAAAGTATTTGTTGTACCAAGGGTTGTTCAACACAAATCTAAACTAACCATTTAACAAGGTATTAAGAGTGAGTAAGATAATAAATATAAAACATGTTAGTATCAAATATTAAAGTCCATGTTGAGTTTATAGTATACTTATTCTTACACCATTAGTGTAACCTTTTCACCTTGACATAATAAACTTAGCTGAACATTATGAATAATAGGAAACATAGATAAACAAGAGGAGAACATGATTATATAACTATAGTAAAGAAAATGAAAGGCATAAACAAGAGATTAATGAAAGCAAAACTTAAGCATTACAAAAATATAAAGAGAGAGTGATGTGAACCTCATGATCACGTGGTCACATAAAGACACTAATTCCCGGAAAGCCAAGCAAATCAGGTTTGATAGGAGTATGACACAAAGATAACTTGTACCTAGGCACCAGCATTATTGGAAACGGAAACCTCCACCTAATGAATATTGATTCGCGAACGAGAAGTATAAGGATGAAGCCATGAAGACAGTTGTTCATTATCTCACCAACACACACACACACAAAGTGGGGCAAACAAGAAGTTTTATTAATCCGAATTGTCTAGCCTTACATGTCTGCTTATGCCCTTATTTATAGTGACTCCAAACTAAAATAAACCCTAATGGACCCCTTATGTGGACTTATATGGTGCCCACTTACAATTAAACCCAAATAATATAAATAAACCCTAAGCTACGAAGAAAATAATAATAACAACAATAAATCTGAATTTAATATCCTAAATATATTAGGATCAGATTTGTTGCCCTTTAGAAGTCCCATATAAGCTAGGAGAATCAAATCTGAAGGTAGTATTAATTTTGAAATCTTCTGTTCTTTTTGTAACCAGGATGAATATGGAATCCTTGTAAGAAAAGGATTCTTAAACATTTATGAATCCTTGCCACACTTGGAAACTATGTTGCAGCCCATTAAAAATCTTTGTAGAAATAAGAGATTCCCAAAATAAGCTATCACATCCTTTTAGGAAAAGAATCCTAGCCAAATAGGAAGTCCATAAGTCAAAAGGAAGTAAATAACAAAATTCGTACAGCCTCTGTTGACCCGTATTGTGATGCCTTTCCGAACTCTAATTGATCTGAAATTTTAACCCAAGGTAGAAAAACATGTCAAGAGACTCCATTTAAAGTTTCAACCCGATCCGATTGTCGGATTAAGAATTATGACTGTTGTCGTAAAACTGGATAGTTGCACATTTTACATCAAAATCCAAATTTGACCTTACCTGGATCGTATCATTCCCTCTCTCTTCAAGATGATTCGTCCTCGAATCACCAACAAGTTGAATTGACAATTCCTTAGCCTTTTTTCAAAGCCTTTGAAGTTTTTTTCTTGCAAACAATCGTCGCCAACAACTTTGGATGAAAGTTGCAACCGTTCTATTTTGTATATCATCATTGCAGCCTTTTTTCTCCTCCCTTCCTAAAGCTTGCTGGGTATTAATTGCTGTCGTTAACACATCAAGTTCTTGCTGCATCTCCCCTAGAATACGTGATAGACTCTTGGATTCTTTTTTTTAGAACACTAATCTCTTTATACCCTTTGATACCTCTCCTTTTGAATCTGCCTCTTCTTTTACCATAGCACCTCATCAAAATACATGAAATCCCTTAAGTTTCTAGGCTGCCGAAAACCTTCCCGATAGCCTATGGTCTCATCCTTAAAACCACCATCACCAATATCATCAATGTCCTTCTCATAATCAGGCCACCTTGGCCTTTCAACCCTACAACCATTGTTTGATTTTGGTTTAGCCCCAACCTTTCTCACGTCTTAGGTACATGTTCCAGCCATGTTTCCATGTTTTCCCACCTTCTCAAGTCTGTCACACACGTTCCCCATCATGAAATTCATACTTTCCATCATCTTCGTCATGGGTTTCATTTGGAATTGAAGTTCTACATCGGGAGGGGGTGGTACTTTCCAATAGTACCTGTAAAAATTGGTTAGTGGAAAAACAATCCTCACATTGCTCGTGTTTTGCTCAAATACTCTTAATATCCTCACAATCTCACACCTCTCATCTCACCTTATTGTTCTTGCGGAACTCAAACCAACACGAAATAGAACCAACTGAGCAGCGCAATCCAAATATGCATGTATATGACTCAAGAAGCAATAAAAAACCAAAAAAAAGCAAAAACAAAACTGGGATGATAATCTTGCTAGTAGCAAGCAAATCTATCCGAAATATAAACGAAATTGAAAACTTGAATAAAAACAGAAACAAAATATGCAAAACGATGAAACGACACCCAAATATGTTGGATATGTTGAAATTATACTGCAAGAAATGAGAATAACAGAAAGAAACTGAATTTTAAAAGTTGACGCAAAACAGACTCGTTTACGACGAGTTAAGTCAGAAACTGGAACCTAAATTAAATGATGTCCAATTGAGCTAAACTTTCAGATACATTGCGATATCAACCCAAATAGACAGAATATGAAGTTAGATCAATAAACTTTTAAATGATGTCCAATTAAGCTAAACTTTTAGATACATTGCGATATCAACCCAATAGACAGAATATGAAGTTCAGATCAATAAACTTCTTTGCTGCACTTATTGTGTATTGGTGGGATAATCTCCTTTCCTTGGTTCTCTAAAAGACTAAAAACGACTTATCAAAGAACACTTGTCTTCGTGGTGTCATCCTTATACTTCTCGTTCACGAATCAATATTCGTTGGGTGGGGGTCTCCATTTCCAATAGTATTGGTGCCTAGGTACAAGTTATCTTTGTGTCACACTCCTATCAAACCTGATTTACTTGGCTTTCCGGGAATTGGTGTCTTTGCATGTGGGTTGCGTGACCATGTGATTACGAGGTTCGCATCAGAGAGAGCAAGAACATGATCTTAATCTGAAAACCAAGATGCCTAAATGCATGGCAAATGCCTACTTTTATAGGTCAAAATTCAAAACTATTGATTTGATGACTAATTGTTAAGTGGATGGCCATCTCTTGACTTGGTAACCATCCTTATCTTCTTGTCTGCAAAAACATCATTGCTAACATCAGAATTTGAATGAATAGTCTTCATGAAAGTTTTGAGGGATTGTCTCAGCTTTCCAAAAAAACAAGAATGAGGTCATTTGGACTTCTAGAACTCGAGATATGGGTTGAACACTGAATAGTGTCTGAGTAGCAGGATAAATTTCGACTTCTCTGTTGTTGCTACAATTTGAAGTTGAAAATGGTCCTTTTAAATATTGGACTTTTATGAAAGTTTTAAGCCTATGTCTTAGCGTTCTATCCATATAAACCAGACCTAAATCCAAGTTCTATAGCTCCAGTTATGATCCAATAACTGAATGGTGTTCCAATTTGAATTCAACCAGCATCTCTTTTCTAAGCGTAGCCCTCTCTTTGTCTTCTCAATTTCAGTGGTTAAACTCGTCAATCAATCCTTTTATTTATGTGATAGGCCTGCATTTAAAATAAACATTTACCATAAATTAAAGGTATATTATATTATCAAACTTGTTATTATAAAACATGCTCTAGTTAAGGAGTTATTGTTATTTCAAGTGCAAAATGATGATAGAGAACCTTGATAAAAATGCACTTTTAAGTACTAATCACACCCCCAACCAACTTATTACTAGTCTCTAGTAATCAAAGCGTTAAAATAGAAAAACAATTTACAAGTTCCATATTAATCTATCCAGATAAACAAACTCTCATTAAATTTATATATCTGCTACATACTATTGAAACAAGATATTAATAAACCTTGTTTTTATGTGCTCAATGTATGAAAACATAGATGATGAGGCTTTTATTGGAAGAAAACAATATTATGTTCAAATGTTTTTCTAAGGTTAACTTCCTTGGGTTGGGATAATTATCTTTTTTTTCTTTTCTTTTTTATATATATACACATAACTTAAAACACAATGCATTTTGAACCCATGTAACAAGCTTTCGGCTAATGAATCCTAGACTAGTTGGTCTTAGGGCATTAGATGTTGAGATACACCCCTACGAGCTTAGTAACTCGTGTGGCAGATATTGATACGTAGATAGTGCAATAATTTTTTCCCTGAAGCTTTTCTCTTTAACCCATATAGAAAGCACTGGGCCAATAGCTCTCAAGTCAGTTGACTTTAGGGTATTGGGTGTTAAAACACCCTTTGGGGCTTAATTGCTTAGGTTAGGGAGGCTACGAAACCAAACTTATCTACGTTTTTATTATCATCAAAATTTTGTTTTTGTTTTTTTTTTTTTACAAATTATATACTATCCCTTTCCTTTAGTTGTTACCTTTAACAAAAGAATATAAATAATGTAATAATCCAATATGCAACTCACAATCATATGTTAAAGTTTGTGTGTGAAAATAAAGGTTTAAGAATACTTGTTAAATAGTATATGAGCATAATCAAGTGATAACAATGTGAGAGTTTGTGAACCTGAATATTTCAAGAAGTATTTCAGATAGACCTTGATAAGAATATTTACTAAGATGCGTCTCAAGAGTCAATAAAATTCCTTCTTATTCTGGCATCCTAATAACAGTTTTGTCAAATGGTTTTAATAATAACAAAAACAGTTAGTAAGTTAGTTTTTTTTATGTCAACTACTACCCTCTCCCCCCAACCAAAACAAGACATTGTCTTTAATGTCATAAGGTAGAAAGATAGAGTATAGAAGACATCACCTAAAACAGCAAACACTGACAAACCTGAAACACACGTAAACAAATATAAGAAATAACAAAATAAAATATTATGCTATAAATAAAACCAAAAGACACAAGGTTTCACAAACGAAGGCTCAAATTCAATCTAAGCTTTTTACGGCTTTCCATAGTTGACCAATTTATGCGACTCATGGAGGGATCAATTACAGGGATGAAATATTGTAGTTGGTCAATCAATTGTTCAGCAGTAATAGCAGAGATTATGATTTGTCATGCCGAAGATGTTGGAAATTCCTGTTCCATATCTTGATCAAGAAAAGACGACAAATTATCATAAAAACCATTAACATTTAACAAACCTATAGGTTTATGGTGAATGTGCAGTTGGGCCCAAGAGAAAATATGAAAGATCTCTTCCAATGTGCCCAGACCACCTGGTAAGGCAATGAAGGTGTTAGTTTGGTTAAACATTGTATTCAGTCGATCAGACATTATGGAGACCTGTAGTTCCTCTTCAATTGTTTTTCCAATGATGTCCCCTTTTGCTAAAGCTTTGAGGATGACCCCCAAACCTTGACTGCCTCCTAAAAAGGCTGCCTCCCCCATACATTAAATGAATCTTTCTCTCAATTAGTACCTGATCAAGATGATTTGCTGATTCTAAAAACTCTTTTTTTTCCCAGGACTAGATCCACTGAAAACAAAAATATTTCTTATTTGATGACTTGAGGAACCTGCCATTTCTATACACTTCTATAGTTGTTGAATGTATGGGTTGAGTAGAAATGAAAGGAAGGAAGAGAAGATTTTATAGATGAGAAATTAAAAATGCAATCATACCACCTATTTGTAGGTCAGCTGGAGTCTCACTCTCTCTCTCTCTCTGTTTTTTTTAAAACATGTGTATGTACAAGTAGTTATGATTGAAGCTCACATCTTCCCTTGGTTTTACGTCCAAGAACGGCTTAAACGCCCTCTATGGGTCAGGGATAGGCTTCTCATCCAGTTTTCTTAAAAACTGGCAAACAGGGTCTTTTTTAGTCAAATCCCAAGACTAAGTCGATCATGTTCTTTATGAAATTGTGGCCATAAATCATGAATTGCATGATGCACATCTCCACTAGGGTGCGTCTCAAGAGTTAATAGAAGATTATTTAAAGACTCCTTACTCAAGCCATCCTTAATGAATTGTATTATATCTTCATGGTTTATAGATATCATTCATAAAGAATGAACATTGTACATTACAAGTCCATTTGACACATCGGTGACAAATTTTCAGTCGTTTTACGCAACGTTGTTTTGCAAAAGTGCTTTTACCTGTTCTAGGCATGTATGAAATGAAAGAACTGGAGGACTCACCTGATAATCGGACCTTTGCTTCAATTAGCCAGCGAATATCTTCAGGAATTCTATGATTCATTAACAACCTCAATCTTTCACACCTAGCACGGTAAATTTTTGCAATCGCATTTGGAGGCAAAGCGGGAAAATACTTTTTCAATTTTCAAAAGTGGTGTCCATTTTCAAATGAGAATTGGAGAAGAGATGCAAAGAAAGGAGAAAGAGCAAAGAATTGCACAAATATATATATAGATATCGGTTATCATGGGAAAGTGAAAGAATTGACTTAAGAATCACAGGGTATCGTTATCCGCTATTTGACCGGGGTGAGAGAGACTAGCAAAACAAAAGTTACACCAAAAAGAAACAAAAAATATGTGAGAAAAAGAATCAATCTCTATATACAGGATCACCCAATTTAATAGTCATTTTCAACTGAAAAATTTTCAAAGTAAACTTTCAAACGATGTCCATTTATCTTGAAAACATTGTCATTCTTTGGATTCTCAATATCACAGGCCCCATATGGATACACATGTTTCACAATAAA
>Ga0325400_1005715_pt1 | contig 11756 bp, 10 predicted proteins | sample PopdelMetagenome_2_FD_205662 | JGI IMG/M metagenome (GOLD analysis project Ga0325400, IMG submission 205662) | Populus deltoides microbial communities from Bellville, Georgia, United States - Xylem-PdKOR-R1 | ecosystem: Host-associated > Plants > Phyllosphere > Stem > Wood/Secondary xylem...
CCAGCCGGCCGATCGCGTCCGCCATGCCGGCGGCATCGTCCACCACGAAGCCGGTGATCCCATGCTCCACGATCGACGGCAGTGCGCCGCTGCGGAAGGCGATCACCGGCGTGCCGCTCGCCAGCGCCTCCATCGCAACGAGGGAGGAGGTTTCGGGCACGGTGGACGGGATCAGCAACCCGCGCGCTGCCGCCAGCAGGCGCCGCTTGGCCGTGCCCGCGATCGGGCCGATCCAGCGCCGCCGATCGTCCAGCCGCGGCGCCACCTCGTCCGCGAAATAGGCGCGGTGCGACGAATAGGGAAATAATTGCCCCGCCAGGTCGAGGCCCGCATCCGCCGCCCGCGCGGCGTCGAGCGCGTGGTGGAAGCCCTTTTCGGGCGCCATCCGGCCCACCACCAGCAGCCGGTCACCCTTGGGGCCGTGCGGGCGGTAAAGGTCGCAATCGACCCCGTTCGCGACCGCAGGCGCAAGCGCCACGTCCCCCTCCGCGCGCGCCGCCTGGTCGGCGGACACGGGCTGCAGGGTAGTGCGCGGCCGCGCGGGGCGGAGTGCCGCCGGCGGATACCAGCCGAGCGGCAGGTGCAGCGTCGCCAACGCGGCGGGCCCCGGCACCGGCAGATAGCGGTGGAAGTCGATCCCGTGGAGATGAACCACGTCCGGCGCGAACTCGTCCACCGCCGCCGCCACCGCGTGGATCACCGCCGCATGGATGCGGCCGCACTCGGCCGCATCGTCCGGCCGGCTGGTGCGCGGCACGGGGCGCAACGCGCCCGCCACCGCCGACCCTTCGCACGCGATCACCGCCGAACGGTGCCCAGCCGCGACCACGGCCCGGTCGAGCGCCGCCAGCACCTGCTCCGCCCCGCCCGCGGGATCGGCGTCAACGCACGCAAAGGGATAGGCGACCGACAGGATGGTCAGCATGGAACGGCGCACGGGCTCCAGGCGGCCGCGCAGGTCGCGGCGGAGCCGGCGGTCTAGGTCTGCCGTCGCGGGCCCGCAAGCAGCAGAGCTGCTGCTTGTTGCTCAGCGCAGGCTCAGCCGGTCACCCTGGATCATCACCGCGCCGAGTTTGGACAGCATGTTCTGGCCGAGCAGCGACACGGGCAGGCCCGTCGGCACCACCGCCGCCTTGAGATCGCGCACCTCGCGCCCCGCCAGCCGCACCTGCGCGAGCTTGGTCCACGCCATGGCGGCGCCGCCGCCCGCGGTCTGCATGCGCGGGCCGAACGGATTGACCTCCGCCTGGATGCCGAGCCGCGCCGCGTCCGCCCCCGTCAGCACGACGACGTTGGCGCCCGTATCCACCAGGAAGCGGACGGGCTGGCCGTTGATCTCCGCCTGGACGTAGAACATGCCGTCCTTGGCGCGCGCCACGTCCATGCCCATCGCCTCCGCCTCGATCTGCTCGTCGGGCACCGGGCTCGCGGCCAGGGCCGGCGCGCCGGCGGCGAGGAGGAGGGCGAGGGGGAGGAGACGCTTGAACATGACGCCCCTTTGCCCGCCCGCCCCGCAAGGACATGTAAAGCGGCAGGGCGAAAGCGGCGTTAACCTTGTTCGGGCGGGGCGGCCGCGCGGGCCAGCCGGTCGTTGATGGCGAGGCCGAGCCCCGCGGCGGGCACGGGCGCGACCGCGATGGCCGCGCAGGCGGAGACGTCCGCCTCGTGCAGGCGATCGAACAAGTGCGCCGCCGCCTCGGTCAGGTCGCCCGCGGCGGACAGCGTGGCATCGCCCGCGACCGCGCCGAAGCCGATCAGCCACTCGCCCGCGCGCGCCGCCGTCGCGTGGAGGCGCAGCGGCTTGGCCGGCGCGTAATGCTGCGCGAGCTGGCCCGGCGCCTCGATCGCGCCGCCCCCGCCCGCCACGAGCGGCAACCCGGCCGTGGCCGCCAGCAGGCCTGCGTCGAGCGGACCGGGGCGGAGCAGGCGCAGCCCGTTCCCGTCCACCGCGACAATGGTGGATTCGAGGCCCACCGCGCACGGCCCGCCATCCACCACCAGTGGGATGCGCCCGCCCAGCGACCGCAGCACATGCTCCGCGCGCGTCGGGCTGATCGTGCCGCTCGCATTGGCGGACGGCGCGGCGAGCGGGCGGCCGCACGCGGCGAGCAGCATCGCCATCGCCGGGTGCGCGGACACGCGCAGCGCCACCGTGGCGAGCCCGGCGGTGGCGAGCGAGGCAATTGCGCTGCCCGGGCGGAGCGGCGCCACCAAAGTCAGCGGCCCCGGCCACCACGCCTCGGTCAGCCGGCGGGCGGGTGCGTCGAGCAGCGCGATCGCGTCGGCCTCGCCCAGCCCGGCGACATGGACGATCAGCGGATTGAACGACGGCCGGCCCTTGGCGGCGTAGATCGCCGCCACCGCATCACCCCGCGTGGCGTCGGCGGCGAGGCCGTAGACCGTCTCCGTCGGCACCGCCACCGGCTGGCCGGCGGCGATGCACGCGGCCGCCTCGACGATACCCGACGCGTCGAACGGAACGACACGCGTCACGCGGGCTCGGCCAGGAGCTCCGCCGGGTGGACGCCGAGCCGGCGCATGCGCGCGCGGATCTCCGGCCATTCCTGTTCCAGGAAGTGCCTGCGGCTTTCGTCGCGCAGCCGGGCCGACGCGCCCGCCACCACGAACATGCCCACGCCGCGCCGCACCGCCACCAGGCCATCCTCGCCGAAGCTCTGATAGGCCTTGGCGACGGTGAGCGGATTGGCCCCCTGCGCCGCGGCAAAGGCGCGCACGGAGGGCAGCGCGTCGCCATCGGCGATGCGCCCGTCGAGGATCATGGCGACGATCTCGTCACGCAGGCGGAGATAGACGGGGCGGTCGGCGGCGGCCATGGCGTGGTGGTGGAATAAGACGGTAGGGCGGCGGGCGCAACCTGGCACGGTCATCGGCCAATCCCCCGTTCGGTTCGAGCCTGTCGAGAACCGGCCATGTGCGACGCGTCCGTCATGGTTCTCGACAAGCTCGAACCGAACGGGGGAAGGGGAATGGGAGGTGGGACGGGAGGCGGTCACCCCGCCCAGGTCGACACCACCTTGGCCATGTCCGGCCGCGGCCGCTCGTCCAGCGGCCGGGTCGGCGTGCCGATGAACATGAAGCCGGCGATGCGCTCGTGAGGCCCGCCGAAGGCGTCGCGCACCGCGTCCGAATAGGCGGCCCACGTCGTCAGCCAGCCGCCCGCGAGGCCCTCCGCATGCACCGCCACCAGCAGCGCCATGCACGCCGCGCCGGCCGACAATTCCTGTTCCCAGATCGGGATCTGGCTGGCGTGCGCGGGCGCGCTCAGCACCACCACCAAAGCCGGCGCCTGCGTCGCGAACTGGTACACCGCCTCCAATTCGACGCGCTTGGCTTCCGGCCGGTCCGCGCGATAGGCGCGCTCCAGCAGCGTGGCGAACGCCTCGCGGCTGGCGTCCGGCACGACCACGAAGCGCCAGGGGGCGAGCTTGCCATGGTCGGGCACGCGCGCGGCGGCGTGGAGGATGTGCTCCAGCTGCGCAGGGCTGGGGCCGGGCTCCCCCAGCTCGCGCGGCTTGCCCGAGCGGCGGGTGGCGATCAGGCTCCTGGGCGTGGACAGGTCGTTCAGCATGGGCCGTCCGCTACCAGCAACAATCCCGCTTGGCACGGGCGTTTATGCCGCTAGGTTCGGCTCCATCCGGCTTGAAAGGCCCGCATGGAATCCCCCACCGACGCGTCGCCGGCCGAACCCGACATCAGCCATGTGAACCCCGCCGCGGGCGACACCTGGTTCGGCCACCCCCGCCAGCTCGCGCGGTTGTTCACGACCGAAATGTGGGAGCGGTTTGGCTTCTACGGCATGCGGGCGCTGCTCACGCTCTATCTGGCCAAGCATTTCCTGTTCTCCGACAGCACGACGACCGGCCTCTATGGCGGCTTCACCGCGCTCGTATACCTGACGCCCTTGATCGGCGGGCTGCTCGCCGACCGCTATCTCGGCTCCAAGAAGGCGGTGAAGTTCGGCGCGATCGTGATGGCGGCGGGCTATTTCCTGCTGTCGTTCGGCGGCCCGACGGCGACGCCCTATGCGCTGGTCGACGGGCAACGCTACGCGGTGCAGGTCGACAGCGTCTCGGGGCGCGAGCAGCAATATGTGATCGACCGCGGCGAGCGGCTGGCGGTGAAGGGCCATGACGACGGCACCGTCACGCTGGAAGGGCCGGACGGCGCGGTCCGCCGCACGGTGGCCAAGGGCGGGTTCGAGGCGGGCGGCGAACGGTCGCCCTTCTACGTCGCGCTGGCGCTCGCGGCGCTGTCGCTGATCACGATCGGCAACGGCTTCTTCAAGCCCAACATCTCGACCATCGTCGGCACGCTCTACCCGCCCGGCGACCGGCGGCGCGACGCCGGCTTCACCATCTTCTACATGGGCATCAACCTCGGTTCGCTCTTCTCCCAATTGCTCTGCCCGCTGCTCGTGGCGGTGGTGGACTGGTGGGCGGGGTTCCTGCTCGCCGCGATCGGCATGCTCACCTCCTTCTGCCTGATCCAGTTCGATGGCGGCAAGCTCGCCGGCTATGGCGAGCCGCCCGCCGGCCAGGCGCGCGACCGCTCGCTCGTCATCTTCGCCTCCGCGCTCGCCGTGGTGCCCGTCGCCTGGTTCCTGTTCTGGAACCTGATGAACAGCGCCCCGCCGCAGCCGGGCGCGGGCGTGGTCGGCTATCTCCTGTCATTGCCTGTCATGGGCAAGGTGATGTTCGGATCGCTGCTGCTGTCGGTCCCCGCCATCCTCCTCTGGTCGTGGCGCGCGGGGTCCCGCGTCGAGTTCCAGATGATGGTGTCGGCGATCGTGCTGGTGCTGTTCTCCATCGTGTTCTGGACCCTGTTCGAGCAGGCGGGCTCGTCGCTGACGCTGTTCGCCGACCGCAACACCGACCTCTCCATCTTCGGCCTGTTCCGGATGGAGGCGGCGCAGACGCAGTTCTTCAACGCCTTCTGGATCGTGGCGCTCGCGCCGTTCATGTCGATCCTGTGGAACCGGCTCGCCGCGCGCGGGCGGGAGCCGTCGACGCCCGTCAAGTTCGGGGTGGCGCTGATCGGCGTGGGCGTCGGTTTCCTGGTGCTGGTGTTCGGCGCGCGCTTCGCCGGGCCGGGGGCGCAGGTGTCGGTGTGGTGGCTGGCCTTGCTCTACCTGATCCATTCGGCCGCCGAACTGTGCCTGTCGCCGGTCGGGCTTTCCATGATCACCAAGTTGTCGATCGCGCGCATCGTCGGGCTGATGATGGGCCTGTGGTTCCTCGCCACCGCCTGCGCGCAATATGTCGCCGGCCTGGTCGCGCAGGTGGCGAGCGTGGAGACGGTTGGCGGCCAGGTCACCAATCCCGAGGTCAGCCTGCAGACCTATGTGGGCGTGTTCCAGACGATCGGCCTCGCCGCCGCCGCGATCGGCGGTGTGCTGCTGCTGATCTCCCCCCTGATCAAGAGGTGGATGCACGGTGTTCAGTAAGTATGGCGCCGGCCTGGCGCTGCTGGCGCTCGCCGGCTGCGCCGCGGCCAAGGCGGACAAGCCCCGCACGGCCGCGGCGTCGGGCCCCAAGGTGCCCGCACCCTGGACCACGGACCCGTACCCCTCCACCTACCGGCCCTATCCGGGCGTGCCGACGCTGATCACGGGCGTCACGATCCTCGACGGCGAGGGTGGGCGGATCGACAACGGCCAGGTGCTGTTCGCCGACGGCAAGGTGGTGGCGGTGGGGCAGAGCGTCGCCGCCCCCGCCGGCGCCACGACCATCGACGGCCGCGGCCGCTGGGTGACGCCCGGCATCATCGACATCCACAGCCACCTGGGCGACTATCCGACGCCTTCGATCGAGGCGCATTCGGACGGCAACGAGGCGACCAGCCCGACCACGCCCGAGGTGTGGGCCGAGCATAGCGTGTGGCCGCAGGACCCCGGCTTCTCCCGCGCGCTGGCCAATGGCGGCGTCACGACGCTGCAGATCCTGCCCGGCTCCGCCAATCTGATGGGCGGGCGATCGGTGGTGGTGAAGAACGTCTACGCCCGCACGCAGCAGGGCATGAAGTTCCCCGGCGCGCCCTACGGCCTCAAGATGGCGTGCGGCGAGAACCCCAAGCGCGTCTACGGGTCCAAGGGCCGCGAGCCGTCCACCCGCATGGGCAACATTGCGGTCGACCGCATGACCTGGGCCAAGGCGGCCGAATATAAGCGCCGCTGGGACGGCTATGAGCGCGGCGACGGCAAGGGCGATCCCCCCGGCCGCGACATTGCGATGGACACGCTGGCGGGCGTGCTGGACGGCAAGATCCTCGTCCAGAACCATTGCTACCGCACGGACGAGATGGCCAACGTCATCGATATGTCGAAGGAGTTCGGCTACCACGTGTCGGCGTTCCACCACGGGGTGGAAGCCTACAAGATCGCCGACCTGCTCAAGGCCAACAACATCTGCGCCGCCGTCTGGGCCGATTGGTACGGCTTCAAGATGGAGGCCTATGACGGCATCCCCGAAAACCTCGCCATCCTGCAAAAGGCGGGCGCCTGCGCCACCATCCATTCGGACGACGAGAACGGCATCCAGCGTCTGAACCAGGAGGTCGCCAAGGCGCAGGCCGCGGGCCGGCGGGCGGGCATCGCCATCCCGGACGAGGTCGCGTGGGAATGGCTGGCCATCAATCCGGCGCGCGCGCTCGGCATCGCGGACCGGGTCGGCAGCCTCAAGCCCGGCAAGATGGCGGACGTGGTGCTGTGGAACGGCAATCCGTTCAGCGTCTACACGCGCCCCGACATGGTGTGGATCGACGGCGCGCTGCTCTACGACGCGCACGATCCCAAGCGCCGCCCGGTGAGCGATTTCGAACTGGGCCAGAAGGGCGAAGGGGACGTGAAGTGAAGGCGTTCCTGCTCGCCGCCGCGGCGCTGCTCGCCATTCCCGCCGCCGCGCAGACGATCGCCTTCACGGGCGGCACGGTCGCGATCGGCGACGGGTCCGCGCCCGCGCCCGGCACCGTGGTGATCCGCGACGGCCGCGTCGTCGCCGCTGGCCCTAACGTCGCCGTGCCGGCGGGCGCGCGGCAGGTGGACGCCACCGGCAAGTGGGTCGCCGCGGGCATGGTCGCCGGCTGGACCAGCGAGGGCATCGTCGACGGCGAGGGCATCAGCGAAACCTACGATGCGCGCGCGCGCACCTCGCCGTTCAACGCCGCGGTGGACGTGTTGGTGGCGGTCAACCCCGATTCGCCCGTGATCGCGGTCGACCGCGCGGGCGGCGTCACGCGCGCGCTGGTGGCGCCCGAGCCCGGCAACTCGATCTTCGCGGGGCAAGGCGCGGTGATCGACCTCGGCGCGGACGCCGCCGCGGTGACGCGTGCCAAAGCCTTCCAGTTCGTGGAGCTGGGGGAGAATAGCGCGGGGCTGGCGGGCGGCAGCCGCCCGGCGGCCTATGCCCTGCTGCACGACGCGCTCGCCCAGGCGCAGGATTACCGCCGCAACCCCGCCGGCTTCGACGGGCGCACGCGCGATGCGCTGCTGAAGCGCAGCGACGCCGCCGCGCTGCTGCCCGTGCTCGACGGCCGCATCCCGCTGGTGGTGCATGTCGAGCGGCGCAGCGACATCCTGCAGGTGCTCGACCTGCGCCGCCAATATCCGCAGGTGAAGCTGGTGCTGCTCGGTGCCACCGAAGGCTGGATGGTGGCGCGCGAGATCGCCGCCGCCCGCGTGCCCGTGCTGGCGGCGGCACTCGCCGACCTGCCCGCCGCATTCGAGAGCGTCGGCGCGACCGAAAGCAATGCCGGGCGGCTGGAGGCGGCGGGCGTGACCGTCGGGCTCGCGACGGTCGACATCTCCGCCCAAGGGGGGCAGCGCATCCTGAAGCAGTTCGCGGGCAACCTCGTCGCCATCGCCAAGGTGCCGGGGCATACGGGGCTCGACTGGGGCCACGCCTTCGCCGCGATCACCTCCGGCCCGGCGGCGGCACTGGGCATGGATGGCGAGATCGGCTCGCTCCGCCCCGGCCGGCGCGCGGACGTGGTGGTATGGGACGGTGACCCGCTGGAACTCGCCTCGGCGCCGGTCGGCGTGTGGATCGACGGGGTGGAGCAGCCCTTGGCCAACCGCCAGACCAAGCTGCGCGACCGCTACCTGACGCCGCAGGAAGGCGCGCTGCCCAAGGCGTACGAGCGGTAGCCGGGCCTTCTCCCTGCGCGCTGCCGCGCGCTGTCCCTCTCCCACAAGGGGGGAGAGACGATCTTTCCCTCTCCCCTTGTGGGAGAGGGGAGGAGCCGCCGCAGGCGGCGGAAGGGAGAGGGGACTTCAGCCCTTATATTCGATCAGCCGCGGCCTGGCTCCCGTCGCCCGTCGCCACGCGAACGACGCGACCCCCACCGTCTGCGCGAAGCGGCTGCCCAGCAGGAACCCCGCCTTCTGCGCGGCGAAGCGCCAGCCCAGGCCTCGCCCCTTCCACACCAGCCGCGCGAACTGCACCGGATAGGCGAGCAGCAGCACCGCCGCCACGCGCGGCCCCCCGCCACTCAGGCCCCACAGCAGCAGGCACAGGAGCGGCAGCGCCACCGCCCAGCCCAGGCTGCTCGCGATCGCCTTCACCCAGCTCGGGTCCGGGTCGGCGCGGTGCCGCCAGGCGAGCTCCGCATAGGCATGGCCGGCGCGCACCGACCGGCGCCACCATTGACCGATCCACGTCATCGCCGCGTCGTGGGCGGTCATCTCCGCATCGATGCGCCGGATGCGCCAGCCGCGCGCGCGCAAGCGCCGGCACAGGTCGGGCTCCTCGCCCGCGATCATGCCCGCGGTGTATCCGCCTGCCTGCGCCAGGGCCTCGGCGCGGAACAGCGCGTCGCCGCCGCACGCCCGCGCCTCGCCCACGGGCACGTTCCATTCGTCGTCGCACAGGCGGTTGTAGACGGTGGCGTCCGGATAGCGCTCGCGCCGGCGGCCGAACACGGCGGCGAGGTCGGGCTCCGCCTCCAGCGCCGCCACTGCCGCGGCGAGCCAGCCCGGCGCCAGCTGGCAATCGCCATCGACCATCTGCACATAGGCGACATCGTCCGGCAGCGCCGCCGCGCCCGCATTGCGCGCGAGCGCGGCGGTGAAGGGCGTGCCGGCCGGCAGCTCCACCACCGCCGCCCCCACGTCGCGTGCCGCAAGGACGCTGCCGTCGCTCGATCCCGAATCGACATAGACGCGTGCCGCATCCGTCGGCAGCGAGCGGAGGCACGCGACGAGCCGCGCGCCTTCGTTGCGCCCGATGGCGACGATGCCGAGCCTTGCCATGTCTCCGTCCATGCCTGCCTGCCGTTAAGCGACGATTAGCGCGGGCGTGGCAAGCGTCCGCGCGCTGTGGCAGGACGGGGTCGGGTATATGCGCATCGCCTATCTCACCACCGAATATCCCGCGATCAGCCATTCCTTCATCCGGCGCGAGATCGTGGCGATGGAGGCGATCGGGCACGAGGTGGCGCGCTTCTCCATCCGCCCGCATGGCCGCATCGTCTCGGCCGAGGACGCGGCGGAGGCGGCGCGCACCATCTTCATCCTGCCGCAGGGCGCGGTGGCGCTGCTGGGCGCGGTCGTGGCGGCGCTGCTGCGTCCCGTCGCCTTTCTCGCCGGCCTGCGCGCGGCGCTCGCCATGTGGCGGCGGGCGGAGCGCGGGCTGGTGGCGCACCTCGCCTATCTGGCGGAGGCGTGCTGGCTCGGCCGGCGGCTGAAGGCGTGGCGGGCGGAGCATCTCCACGCGCATTTCGGCACCAATCCCGCCGCCGTCGCCCGCATCCTGCGCGCGATGGGCGGGCCGCCCTACAGCTTCACCGTGCACGGGCCGGACGAGTTCGATCGGCCGGTGGGCCTCGACCTCGGCGGCAAGGTGGCGGACGCGCACGCCGCGATCGCGATCAGCAGCTATGGCCGCGCGCAGCTGATGCGCTGGACGCCGCTTGCCGCCTGGCCGCGCATCGGCGTGGTGCGCTGCGCGGTGGACGCCTCGTTCCGCGATCGGCCCATGGCCCCCGTGCCCGACGCGCCCGTGCTGGTGGCGGTCGCGCGCCTGTCCGAACAGAAGGGCCTGCCGCTGCTGGTCGAGGCGGCGGCGCGGCTGGCGGCGGCCGGCCGCGACTTCCGCCTGCGCGTGGTGGGGGAGGGGCCGCTCCGCCCGGCGCTGGAGCGCATGATCGCGGACGGGGGGCTGGCGGCGCAGGTCACGCTCGTGGGCGCGCTCGACGGGGCGGGCGTCGCGCGCGAGCTGGAGCAGGCCCGCGCCTTCGTGCTGCCGAGCTTCGCCGAAGGGCTGCCCGTGGTCATCATGGAGGCGCTGGCGCTCTGCCGCCCGGTGGTGGTGAGCGCGATCGCCGGCACGCCCGAGCTGGTCGACACCACCTGCGGCTGGCTGGTGCCGGCGGGCGATGTGGACGCGCTGGCGGATGCCATGGCCCAGGCGCTCGACGCGCCGCCCGAACGGCTTCAGGCGATGGGGGAGGCGGGGCGCGCGCGCGTGCTCGCCGCGCATGACGCCGAAGCCAATGCGCGCGCGCTGACGGCGCTGATCGCATGAGCGTCGCCGGCTTCCTCGCCTGGACGGTGGCGGCCGCGCAGGCGGCCGCCGCGGCGCCCATCCTGACGGAGATCGCCGCCGGCCTCGCGCCAGGCCGGCGCCGTCCGCCCCCCGCAGGCCCGCGCCCGCGCATCGCCGTGCTGATGCCCGCGCATGACGAGGCGGCGCAGCTGCCGGCCGTCCTCGCCGCGCTCCGCCCCGTGCTGCCCGCGGACGCGCGGCTGCTGGTGGTGGCGGACAATTGCTCGGACGCGACCGCCGCCGTGGCACGCGCGGCCGGCGTGGATGTGGCGGAGCGGCACGACCCCGCGCGCCGCGGCAAGGGCTATGCGCTGGCGTTCGGCCGCGACCGGCTGCGCGACGACCCGCCTGATGTGGTGGTGGTGCTCGACGCCGACTGCCGCGCCGAGCGCGGCGCGATCGAGCGGCTGGCGCGCACCGCGGCGGCGACCGCCGCGCCCGTCCAGGGCCTCTACCTGCTCGATCCCGACCTCGCCGCGCCGCCCATGGTGCAGGTGTCGAGCTTCGCGCTCGCCGTGAAGAACATGGTGCGCCAGCGCGGCCTGTCCCGCCTCGGCGCGCCCGTGCCGCTCGGCGGCACCGGCATGGCGTTCCCGTGGGCGCTGTTCCGCGACGCCGACCTCGCCACCGGCCATCTGGTCGAGGATCTCGCGCTGGGCGTCGATCTCGCGCGGGCCGGCCACCCGCCGCGCTTCGAGGCGCAAGCCCGCGTGTGGAGCGCCGCCGCGTCCGCCGCCGCGACCGTCGGCCAGCGCGCGCGGTGGGAGGGCGGCTTCCTCCAGACGGCGCGCGCGCATGGCCTGCCGCTGGTGGCCGAGGGGCTGCGCCGCCGCCGGCCCGGCCTCGCCTGGCTCGGCCTGCACCTGCTGACCCCGCCCTTGGCGCTGCTGATGCTGGGCGAGCTTGCCGCCACCATGCTCTGCGCCCTCCTCTCGCGCCTCGCCTGGAGCCATGCCGCGATCCTGTCGCTGGGCGTCGTCGCCGCGCTGATCGTGGCGGTGCTGGTGGCGTGGGCGGCGGAGGGCTGGCGCTGGCTGCGCTTCGCCAGCCTCGTCCGCCTGCCGCTCTACCTCCTGTGGAAGGTGCCGCTCTACCTGCGCCTGGCGACCGGCCGCGGGCCCAAGGGGTGGGTCCGGACCGAGCGGGACTAAGCTCCTCCGTTCGGTTCGAGCTTGTCGAGAACCGGCCACAGGCGCC
>Ga0325400_1005716_pt1 | contig 11753 bp, 8 predicted proteins | sample PopdelMetagenome_2_FD_205662 | JGI IMG/M metagenome (GOLD analysis project Ga0325400, IMG submission 205662) | Populus deltoides microbial communities from Bellville, Georgia, United States - Xylem-PdKOR-R1 | ecosystem: Host-associated > Plants > Phyllosphere > Stem > Wood/Secondary xylem...
AAAAAAAAAACCACACAAAAAACTAAAATCAACCCGAAATAAAAAATCTTATCGAGCTCGAATCTAGTTTTTTTAAGCGATTTCAAAGCACAAAAACATCTAAGTGGAACCCCCTTCATCAAATAGAATAATTTGACATCAAGATCAACTATTTTGGTGGTGAAAATTCATGTCAACATTGTTTTTTTCTCTCTACTGCAGGAATTTGATAACCTTTATCTTTTTTCTCTCTCTCAAATCAGGGACTAAAAAATAACAAAAATAAACTTTAAAACCAAGATTGAATTGAAAAAACATTGGGGACTAAATACGTAAAATTAGTAAAGTTTGAGGACTAAATTAAATTTTTTGTGTAAACTTTGAAACCATCATCTATTTGTGGTGCCTTTTCTATTCTGTCCTGTTTTTCAATTTTATCTTTAATCAAAAAATTTGATACAATTATCCTTTAATTTAGGCCAAATAATTGGAAAAAAAATAAAAATTGAATAGTATATCTACTATAAAATGTAAAAACATGAACGGTGTCCACAGAGAAAAGACCATGTCTTTTTAGATTTTTAGTGAATCAATAAAATATCAATATGTTTATTTTTTATTTTTTTTTCTTCTAACGGTGAGGTGTTTTTGTGCTAGTTGTTTCCTAAAAAAGTGCTAAAATTAATTGGCTGCGAGCAAGTGGTTTGCCCAATCGTGTATTCTCTAACATGCAACCCCTTGGGTTCTCGTGGTAGTGATCTTTCAACCGCCATGACATGCTCATCGGCGCATACAAGCTGCCTGTTGAAACGCGGCCATATGATAGCGAGTTAAAACACTGCCCGACAGTTTACGGGGTTGGAGACCTGGACAATTGGAGATGGCTGCAATGGGGAATCATAATGCATCTGTGTGGAGGTTGGAACTGTGGAGCAGTCAACTTGAGAAGTGGGATGCAAATTTATAACAGTAAACGTTTGATCATGTTAAATGAAAGGATTTGGATTCGTTTATTCCATGCACAGAGGGCCTTGCATTTAGACTAGAGGATTCTTGACACAGCCCAGCACCCGAATTTTCCATCCCAAATTGCAGGAAAGAAAAACTACCGCGTGGAAAGCATTGTTGATCCTAAGAAAAGAAAAACCTGTACCTTTATCTTCCATTGGAGATGGCTGCAATGGGGCAGCATACATTTCAACGAATAAAATGCATGGCTTTTTCAAGTCCATGGTAAATGTTTAGATTGATAGAACTCGTCTCGTTAAAAGCAACCTATAACTTTGGCAACCTCAAAACTAAAGGAACACAAGGCACTCAACTTGCCCATCTTTACCGAATCTATCTACACAGTTTTTCCAGGAATGACTGCGTCAAAGCCAGTACCTCGAGTAACATGATCGAAGACATCCTCAAGCGTTGAAGCTAATCATCAATATCTTCTGGATCAAAATCTTTAACCTTCACATCTGCATCTTCTCCGTACTGAATGCAGTTGTCAATCTGGGACAGTATATATTGAATGCTGCACAATAAAAACACAATTATCTTAACAATGACGAGACAGCAGTCGAAAACAAAGTTAAAATGGAGAACATGGTAGAGGTCCAGGTATCTTTGCCAGCAGCAACATGCTAAACCAAGCAAGGTTGCAACTCCAGCATGTTAAGAGCGGTTAAAACTTGAAAAAGGGTTTCATATCAGACACAACAATTTGCTCTCCAATTACAGAAATCTTAACATCTTGCCCAAAAAATAATTAATATAACACCTGGAACTTCCAGGTAAGTCGTATTTTCTGGCATCAATTATTTCATCTGATGATATTTTCTGAAAATGCTAGCCCATTGAATTGACATTTTGTGATGTTATTTTGAAAGTTCTATTGTAACTATATCTTATCAACCCGAGTTCACTTCAGATAGAAAAATCCAACAGCCTTGGCATCAACCATTCAAATGCCACAAATGGAAGAGAGATGAGAGGAGGGGGTACCTGCTCTCCTTCCTCAAGTCAAGAGGCACAAAACTCACCATGCTATATTGATCGACCTTGTACCAAAAGAAAAGTAAAAATTAGTAACAAAGCAAATCAAGCAGACGATGGACACAGATATTAATTTAACCTCATGCTAAACAACAACAACTGCAGCCTCCAAGTTATGATATCAAATTTCATTTGTTTGAGACCCAATTTACCATGAGAAAAAAAAAGAGACAAGGTCAAAGTAACCCAATGCAAAAACTGCGTCATCTAAAATGAAGCAACTTTTGTTCCTAGAAACTCACCAGATCAATCAAAGCTTTGTTTAGCTTAAAAAACTGAGGTGCCATGCGTTGATTCAATTCAGACAACAAAACTTGACCCTGTGGGTTCAAGTACCTAAAAAGCAGGGGAAAAACATAGAAAAGATCAGCATATTCAGATTGACATAATAGCACTTTTAACAAAGTCGTGGAGAATTAATGAACTCACTTTCCTATATCCCTTTTGTTGGTTACAAGGTCCATCTTGGAGAGGATATTAACATGAGGCAATTCAAGTTGTACCATAGCAGAAAGAGATGCCATACACCCACTTATGAACTTGGTCACATCAGTGATAAACTGATAAAAATATAATTACAAACTAAGTGAGAGTGTAGTGATTAGTCAAATTTTAAGGTTGGTGCTTGTAAAAGAAAGGCAATAAAGGACAACTTTAACATACCTGTGAATCAAGCAAGTATACAACACAAACATTGAAATTTTTACTCTTCAAATGCTCCACAAAGTTTCGGAGCACTGGCACATGTGAAAAAAGTTCTATTTGGCCTATAAAACATTCACGTTTTATAAGAAGTAATCATAGATATTGTTGTCAAGAAAATAAACAAATGATAAAGTATAACAGGCCCTGACACATTCTCTCTTAAAGCATGCATTAACAAACCATGAAAAACTCTGGTAATTGGGAAAACTAGAAATATCTAATCAAATATTTGACATGCATGATCTACTTTAGAATCATTCTTGATGATTCCCTTGAAAAGACAGTTCATTTGCTAAATTATCACAGGAAAAAACATCCTGATGGACAATTATAAGAGTGTGGGTGTGTGACATCATACTAAAACAGACATGGAAAGATAAGTATGCATACCTGGGCAGTCAAAAACCAGGTAATCATCATCCATGTAATTATCCAACTCGTCAGTCAACCAGTCATCCAGATTGTCTTCCAGTTCTCTAATCATTAGATTAAGGCCCTTCAAATTTGACTCCAAAAATTGAAAGTAGAAAAAAAAAAACTGGGTCTTTAAGGAGACCACAGCATGCTAATAGCATAGCCATTTCCAACCATTTAGACCAATGCAGAAGATAGCACATGAAGCAATTACACTAAAATCCATGCCTGTACTCTCAAACTATATGCTGAGAACACATAAACACAATTCCTTAAGCATTTTAACATTAAAGAGTAAACATTCCCAGTAAACACATGAAGCAGCAAGAGTGTGCAACAAAGGGGAATGAAATAGTTTAATGAATGGAAAAAAGAATAAAAGGAAACTCAAACATTGGACAAAGCAAAAGGATACTCCATGCAGTACATCAGAGCACCATTAGGACCCAACCCAAGTTCCTCCATAACATCATCCAAACAAATGAGTTCCCTGATATCTGCAAGCAAACAAGACTTCGAGCTAAAAATGTAAAATCAAACATTTTACCTTACTCCAAGACATCAAGTAACAGGTTAACTCAACTCACCCATAGCCACGGGATAGTCAAACTGTTCAGCTGCAGGATCTAGGTTCACAATTTGTATTGAACGCCCTGTGGTTTCACAGTGCCGGTACAAACTGGAGCAATATGTTGACTGAATTGAAGCAACAAAAAAGTTCAATTGCATAAACAAGCCAAGGACAAGCAACCACACATGTACACACAAATGAGAAAACCCGAAAGGATTCGCAGGAAACAACATGGATTTAGCGGTAACAAACAGCATAAATAAAGAGTTAGAAGGTAGTAAATCACCTTGCCACTGCCAGCAGGGCCGATAACAAGCTGCGCGTAGCCCATGGCAACCCTTTTGAAACAGTTAGTGCTGGTAATTCACCAGGAACAGAGAGATGCAAAAACCCGGAGGGACGAGAGAATGGCAACAGAAATATAGGCAGTAAACCAAACACCAACGGCAAATAACAAATTTAGAACATGAGTGGAATCCATAAACACCAGTGAGAGAGAGTCAACATTAGAAAAACCTGATTCATCAAATATAAAACAAAAGAAGAAAATAAAAAATAAAATCATAATTTATCCATTTAAATCACCAAAAATACAAACTGAGAAAACAGATTATTGAATAAATAAATACCACTAATATAATGATAAAGTTACATTGCGGATGTTTTCTACGATAAAAACAGTACTGAAAAAAGAAAAAAAGCAAGCATCTTTTCGGTTACTAGGGTTTGGGGATCAATCACTTACCTGATGAATGTGGGCGAAGGTGGAGGAAGATAATGCTTGATGGAGTAATAATAGCTAGGATCAGGATTAGGGTTAGGGTTAGGGTTAGGGTTAGTGAAGGAAGCCAAGACGGATGGAGTGATAAAGCAAAGGAAAGTGCTAGGTACTTGGCTTGGTGCCTGTCTGACTTGTTCTTAAAGCGACAAGATACTTGAGTCTTTTGTTTAGAAGTATGATGCACGTTTTTTCAAAAATATTTTTTTTTATTTTTAATATTAATACATTAAAATAATAATAAAATATTAACAAATATTAATATAAAATATTTTCATAAAAATTTAAAAAGTTTAAGATTTTATTTAAGAATACGGTATAAATTATTTTTTATTTGAAAATATATTTTTTTATTTTTTAAAATTTATTTTTAATATTAATAGTTTTAAATAAAAAAATAATTTAAAATAAAAAAATAAAATTTTTAAAAAATACATTTAAATCTCAACAATACCTACAAGAGGCTCCTCACACCCTTGTTTTATCCCACGCGTCGTTAAGAAGATAAAACATGATTTAACAAATAATGAATATTACACACTGTTAATTATAATTTATCCCTGAAACGAATTAATTAGATTCCATGTAATTTTTATAATTGTTTCGGAGTGTGTTTATAACTATTTTGAGTACTTTTTAAAAATAATTTTAATTTTAAAAAATTATTAAATTAATATTTTTTTAATATTTTTTTTTAATTTTGATATATTAATACCAAAAAATTCAAAAATAAATATTTTAATATATTTTTAAATAAAAATTATTTTAAAAATATTATACCCTACAATATTAAATACGCAAATTATTTGTTTATTCAACTTTAGAATGTTGAGGTATTTTCAAACTAATAATTTCTTAAAAAACAATATTTAAAAAAAAAAAATACTTGATCCATAATCATCACAGTTAGCTAAAAGTTAATTAGACACACCTCCTAATTTCATCTCTTTATTTATTTTATACAAATTAAGAATTTTTAAGTTAATAAAAAAGTACTTGAGAATTAGTGATATTTTTTCAAATATTTTTTTCTTGAAAATATATTAAAATAATATATTTATTAAAATTATTTTGATATTGATTTAAAAATATATTAAAATATAAAAAATTAAAATATTTTTAAAATACAAAAACAATATACTAAATAAAATAAAAAGAACATTGGAGGGAGAAAAAATACCAAAACCACAACCTTAACAATCTCAAGGGACGAATTAATTAGAATTGTTAAACCATAAGAACCGAGCAACATGTCACTCAACTACTTCCCCTAATAACCGACAAGCCGTTTTCTCCTCTCCCCCTTAATCCGCACACGAGTCGCAAAGAAGCAGATAGAGAGAAGAAGAAGATAAAAAACCATACCGGAATTCCGTCGCCGTCGAAAGATTTCGGTATTTCAAATGGTTCAGTTGTTCTTAAGAGAAGAAGCTAAGAGGAAAGAAGACGTGCGCGAGGAAGATAGTGAACGTGCAAAGCGAATGATATGGCTTTTGAAGGAACTAGAATCAGTTATTTGGTCACTGATTACTCGATCAGAAGCACGTTTATGGATTTACAACACTATATCATGCATCACCTCCCTTACTCCTTACCAAAAAAGAGAGGTTTTTATGAGCTTATTGAGGACGAGGAGCAAGAAAGGTTTAGCTTCCCAGCTCTGGCAATTGATTTTTCAGAAGAGACCGCACGAAGCAGGAACACTTTTGGCCGAGAGAAGTTATGTGCTTGAGAAATTCTTTCAAGGCAAGTTTTTTTTTTTTTACCTCTCATTTGTTTTCGCTAATTGTGTTTGGCCTTTTTAATTAGGGTTTGATTAGTGAAATTGTTAATTTCTTGAATATTAAAAGGTAATTGATTGATTTGATTGTGAATAAATTTTTCTTTTTTCTTTTATTTGATTTTATTTACTTATGCAGGAAATCAAACCCGTATATTGCAATGGTTTTCCAACTTCTCTAGTACTGGATTAAGGCATAAAAAAGGTGCCAAAGCGCTTTCCCAATTCGCGTTTGTGCATCGAAATATATGCTGGGAGGAGCTTGAGTGGAAGGGTAAACATGGGCAATCCCCTGCTGTGGTTGCAACCAAGCCACATTACTTTCTTGAGTTGGATATCCTACGAACGGTGGAAAATTTTCTTGAAAATGTGCCTGACTTTTGGACTTCTAGAGAGTTTGCTGACTCGTTAAGAGATGGTGATATTTTTTTCGTCGAGACGAAATTCTTTGTAGATTTTTTTGTGGGGTTGATGTATGAAGAGGATTCAAGAGATGTATGGGAAGTCATTAATGAGTTTCTTATGGAGGAGTCTTTCTCTGTTTTGTGTCAGCATCTACTTATCACACTTGAAGAGCAGGAGTTCTGTGCTTTTCTTGAATCGCTTTGTAAATATTTGCATCGGAGAATGGAACCGAATGATTTTGGGGACTCTTCTTGCCTGCTTGAGTTTGTGCTCTCTAAATTCAGTGGTTGTGAATCTATTGATCAGTTGCTTCTGTTGAATGCGGTTATTTATCGAGGACGTCAACTTCTAAAGCTTTTGCATGATGAAGAATCCCAGGAGGAACAGGCAAAAATTAATGATATTGTGTCTCATATCTGCTCAATTTCAAGCAGTACTAACAGCTTTGTCCCTATACTGAATGAGTGCCTAAAGATGAAAACCACAGGAGGAATCAAGATCTTGGGGCTGCAGTCATGGGCCTTTCATTATGCATTATCAGAGAAATGCCAGAGTCCAGAGGCCTGGGAATCTTTATTTTCAAATAATGGTATAAGTTTCCGCAAATCTGATAGATTCGCGCTGCTGCATGGTGATGAATTGTTGGAAGAAAATGACTCTGAAATGGATGATAGAGCATCAACTAAAAGAAGGAGCAGGAAGAAAAAGAAAAGTAAAAAGAAAAGGAAAAGGAACTCCGATGATGACAACAGCTATGGCCATGGTCTGCTGGATTTAGACACATCAAATAGTAAACCAGGTTTGCAAGCTAGGGATGGGAGTTGGTTGCTCTCAACAGATGGGTTTTCTGCATCATGGACTAACGTGAGTCGCATTATTCATGCTCTGTATGAAAAATCTAGATTATTTTACTAGTATGGAATTTTTTCCTCTTGAAATTGCGTTCTTGCAAATCTTCATGCTACAAGTGAGGAATGCCTGTCGTGTGATCTTTCATGCTATGATATGATGTGCTGCTGTCCTTGATGACCTTGTTAGCAATACATTTTGCATTAGACATTTCTATATAGCTAAAGCTTGTCAAATCACCTGGCAATAAATCCTGGTGTGGTCTTTTTAAAATCTCAAGTCTATCCTCTACTTTATCTTTACATAACCTTTGACATAGGTGCTAAGAGATACGAAACTGTCTTCAATGTGAAAACACATCAAATATTTTTGTTTGTTTTTTTTCCAATCCTCTTGAATTGCTCTTACGAGTCTTTCTTTCTTATCTTCCACACAGATTTCATATATTAAGATTTCTTCTTAGTTTAGGTGACAAATGAAAGACCAACAGTGTGTTTTACTAACCATCTGCTGATTGTGATTTTCTGCAGGCAGATCTGCCGGAACACCTCTCAAAGTTATGCTTTTCCACGTGGATGAAGTGGGCATTTGCTAAGTGGAGGAACGTTGCTTAATTTTATGCGGCTTAGCTATTAGCTATTTCTCCTAGGGTATTGTGTAGAGGTGCAGGGGAAGGAGGGGAGATGTCTCCTTTCTTTAGGTTTCATCTCTTTGATAGCTGATGATTCACATTCTTTCCAGTGGGTCAAGAATTGACTCGGAGCAAATCCAGATGAATGTCAAGCATTTCTGCTTTTGATGAATAAACTAGGAGATATCATGACTGCATTTGGGCATCTCATTAGGCGTGGACTTGCTGCCACGCTAAGCTGTAGGTTTAAAAGTTTGCCAGAAAAACATTCATCTGCCATCAGTAATGCAGCAAGGTTTGAGCCTCAAGCTTTCTTGGCTATTTTAAGCCCTTTATTCGAATGAAAAATCATTATTCAAAGGTACACTTTTGATATTTTAATTATACTGCCTTTTCTAGTACCCGAGCTTCAAGGTATAGGACTTGAAAGTTGAAACTGATCGATGCAATATGGATGAATATTGATTGTCGCCACTTGCAGGACTTGCTGATTTGAGTTGCTGTGATCATGTCTTGGAGAAGAGAGTCTTCCCCTTTGATACCCATTTCAGGTTCTCCAAAGTTTTATCAAAACCCAACCTTTTGTCATGCAACAGAATTGCATCTTTTCTAGGGTAACCTGGTCCAATCTCCATCAGGTGTATAAGATCAGTTTTTGGAAGCAAGACAAGACTGTAACTTTTTTTTTTTTTTTTATTACTAACATGAGCTTGCAGGAGTTTCTCTTCCATTCCCTACCAATTTGACATGCATGCAATGGTCAATCTAGATGAACCATGGCTCGGAAATTGGGATTGCAGGACTGAAACTTCGACTCCTGATTAATTCGCCAAAAAATAACCGAATTATAACTATTTTTTAATTACTTATTTCTTCTCGTCTGTAAGATGTTTATTATCGTAATATATAGCCATTGTTGTAAGCTTAAAAGCAATTATTCATATTTGCAAATATCAGGTTTAAAAAACACAAACATCACACTCTTGAATCTATCGTTTGATTAAAATAGGAAATGTGTTTGGAAGAAGGGTTTGAAAAGTGAGGTTATCGGATTTAAAATCGATCATATATTTCTCAAAAATTAACTTTTGTTTGCGATTCTGTGTAGATAGGAGGAGAAATGAGGCTGTGCTTCCTCAAGCGGTGGGTTTCGAATAACCTAAACTTGGACCAATCAACCGAACTTTTTGGCGACTGCAGGAGCCTTTTTCGCATGGCAAGCAAGCTCGAATGCTCCGAACTCAAATTTACTAAAAACAAACGAATTACAAGTAGAACTTGGGTGGCGTGCAGATCATCTCAAGGGTTGTAGTCTGAAAAGCTCACAATACGACCTGAAAGCCGATCACATCGAGCTTCTTGCAGCAAGCATTATCCACTGACAACATGCAAGAAACTGCGGGTCCCATATGCATGTGGCGGCACCTTGAATATGATTTTCCAAACATTTCTTGCCAAGGCTATTAAGTGGATCAGATTTCAGCAATACTTTATTTTAATCTACACGTCAGGTACAATAAACAGCAATTGTTCACACTCAAACAATGACACGTAAATCACTTTCACACCAGTTTCTCATGCTGTGAATCACATACAGCACGAATGTCTACATATCTCAAAGAGCCTCATCACCTTCATTATCAGGCACCCACGAGACTTCTGTTCCAGCTCCGTCAAGCCCTACAGATAAAGAAACGGACACAAAAGTTGGCCAGAATCTGGTAAAACATTCTTTAGAACAATATTCAGTGATGTAAATGCGAGTCGGATACACACAAATCACATTGTACTTGAATGAATAAAGGTGCGCAGAGAGAAAAGGATAAAAAGGAAAATGGAAACGCATTGCCATCCATCTTGTGAAGGTAGACCTAAAATGCGGAACAAAACAAAAGTAGGCCTAGAACTGTGCATTAATCTAGAGGCAAATTCCATCATTTATGGGGGCTTGAATACCAACATTAGTAAAATTAGTTGTAATAAGCTCGCATTTCTAGAGCATGCATTCAGGCACTAACGCACACGAAAATAATGAACCTTAAAGGAAAGGTGATTTGTAGAATCTTACAAACTCGTTTTTTTCCAATATAAATGATGAGTCAAAATTCTTTTTAGTTTATCATCCATCTTTCACAGTTTCTGTTCTTAGAGTTCCTTGACCAATGGAATGCTGCTTTAATAATTCCTAATCCACAACTGTCTCATTACAGCAAATGAACGCTAGAACCAACAATACCACTTTTACGGTTTTACCCTTCAACTCAAGCCATGGTTTCCCTCTTTTCCTTCCCACTGCCCTGCCTGAAATCTAGTTTCCAGAACATATTTTCTAACAAGACTGCTAAATTGATATGGTGCAAGTGATTGGCTGAAATTGTGTTCCCACTTTAATAACATACAGAACAGTCTAACACACAAGACAAGTCCTGAAGACCAGAAATGACAATACTACCGACTAAACATCCCACAACTATACCAGAAATCCAAAAAGAGAAGTGCAAGCAAAACAAGGATAAGTTCAGTGGCACAGTGATATTAGATACAGAAACCTAAGTCTTGGGAGTGGTCTAGAGCTGTGATTTTTGAGAAACAAAAACGCCAAAATTCCATCTCTCAAAAAATGAATGATGTTGCCACAAGGACATTGTGTTATATAATTAAAAACACTAGCATTTGTAAAATGGGAATTGATAATGGCACTCCATCAATTCATAACAGCACTTCACTTTAGCTAACATTCAAATACATTTATTTCACAATTTGTGAAGTGCCACTATGAATTGATGGAGTGGCATCATCATCACCCTGGTAAAACTATTGCTATGACACCCAGCAAAAAACTTCTAGAAACAAGAGTTTCTGAAACCTTAGAAAGAAAAGAAAAAAAACAATGGCCATGGGTTTAGTTACAGAAAAGCATCAGTAAGAAAAAAGCAAGAATAAAAATCAATCTCACACCCTTGTCCATCTTGTGGGTCCTACAGGAAACCTATGCCATAAGTCAGTATAATCAGCAAAAAATCCCACCCCCATGTGAACAATCCACTAGTTATTCTCCAACCACCAGTTTTTGGTTATTCAAATCAGCATCGCAGTAAACCACTGATTAGTTAGAGGCAAGCAAGCTGCTAAAAACTTGTGCCATCACACAACTTGACCGTAATGCAAGGAGATAAGGATTGTTATGGTAATAGAATCTGTTCTCATGATAGCATAGGAAACTTACCCAACGAAACATATGCTGGCAAGCTAACATACTTCGGACATGAGCTCTTTGAAGTGTACATGTCATTTTGAATTACACAGTCCCGAGGCTGTAAAAGAAAGAGTCACAACACAAAGCAATTTTCTTCATGAAAAAGGAGGAACAATTTGAAATATAAAATTTTACAACAATGGATGCTCTGCATACACAAAAGCACGTAAAGCACGTGAATTATGCCAGACTAAGGGGCTTCATTTAGAATACTAACATCATAATTTCCTCATCTGATCCATCAATAATACATAGGAAAACAGATAAAAAATTAGGTAATCAGAAGAACTGTTAGGATTAAATTATTGTGACTTTTTGCAGTTTAAAGTCAAAGATAAA
>Ga0325400_1005722_pt1 | contig 11746 bp, 11 predicted proteins | sample PopdelMetagenome_2_FD_205662 | JGI IMG/M metagenome (GOLD analysis project Ga0325400, IMG submission 205662) | Populus deltoides microbial communities from Bellville, Georgia, United States - Xylem-PdKOR-R1 | ecosystem: Host-associated > Plants > Phyllosphere > Stem > Wood/Secondary xylem...
TGGCGGATCTATTTTGTATTATATTTGCTTATTTGGAAAAAAAATTGAAAATCTTTTAAATGAAACCTCTGAAAAACTTTTATATTGTGTTTTTTAAATTCAGTATGAATTTAAATAATTGAAAAACTATTTTTCCAGTTTTTATTTTAAATGAAGAAATTTACACCTGAACAAAACTTTCAAGTTTTTCTTTTTTTATTTTAATTGTTCTTAAATTGAAGTAATATTTTTGTTTCTAAACAATTTCATGGAAAGTTTTCTTCTAAATAGTATTATTTTTGGATCTTTTCATGTTTGGTAAATCCAAAACATAGAATCCAAATTAAATGAAACGAAATTGAATGAAAATGATTTAATATATAATAAATATTTTAATAATTTAACTCCCTATCATTTTATTTTTTTTCTCGCGCAATCCAAACTAATGGTGAGATTTGAAATTTTTTTCTTGGAATAAATTTCTTTTTTTTTTTCTTCCAAAAATTACAGCAATAAAAACTCCACTGTGACCATGTCCTTTTTTTCCAATTAAAACATATTGATCCTCCTTTTCTTCCCTCCCACTAACGTTGGCAAAGTTTAAGTACTATCTCCTACTTTTATGTTCTGAGTAATGTGATTGTTAATATGAAGGTTGTTGAAGGTTTACATAGTTGTTAATTTCAGAATCTATGAAATTGTTCGAGCCATGTGATTGTTAATATAATGGTTGTTGAAGGTTTACATAGTTGTTAATTTCAGAACCTGTGAAATTAGTCAAGATACGTACAAACTGATATGAACATCTATATTAATAATAATAAAAAAAAAAAAAGTTTAAGCACTGTAACCATCCTTTCCGTTCAGGTTGGTTTTAGTGTAACAATTTCTATTCTCCAAACAATCCCTTGTATTTTCATACTTCATAAAGGATCTCCGAGTGATCTAATAAATCATTTGTAGGCTGTTTAATTTATGAACACATGCCAAACAAGCAAATATAAGCAAAAACTATTATCAATCTTGGGTGCAAAACTGTAATTGTCAATTTGACCTCAAAAGAGCATAAGTTATTGAGTTGTTGGTCAACCAAATTAATTATTATTTTTTCAAATAGCATTGTTTTGTTTTTAAAAAAAAAATCATATGTGTAACCAATTAGATTTAGATCAGATTTAACTAAATCAATCAAATTATAAATCAACTGAGTTTGATTAAGTTAATATCTTTTTATTTTTAAATTAAAATTTAACTCAATTTAAACAATAAATCATTAGCATAAAACAACTCCAGAAGCTTCTCTCCTTAAGATGTTAAACATCAAAGGGTTGTTCAATATTGGAGACATACTCCAATTTTTCATAAAAAAAGAAGATAAAAATAGAAAACAAGTTTTCTTATTCAAATTTAAGATTTTCTTTTTTATGTTCTCCAAAGGTTGTATTTTTCCAATAGTCAAAACAATTTCAACTTTTCAATTGAGAACACAATTTTTATTTCTTCTCTTTGGTTATTTATAGAACTGGGTTTTTAATGAACATATTATTTTAAGATCCAAAGAGTTTAGAAAGGAATCTTCAAGTAGGGGGATTATTAAAACAAAAGCTAAAAGAACTCTAGGATTCATTACATATACTCAGAATTTATTATGGATTCGTATAATAAAATTATTATTTTACCATTCTAAAACAAAATTTGTTAACTTGTTTTGAGGATAATACAATTTTTTCCTTATGGTTTATTGATCATTATCAAATTGATTGGAGACATAAAGGTATTTATATTTTTTTGCACAATAAAATAAATTATTTATCCTTAAAAAAAAAAAAAAAAAAAACTACTCTTTAAGAGCTTTTTAGTCTTTTTTTCTATTTTAACCACAGTAAAATTACTTAATTACCTTTAGAATCACAAAATTATTAAACTAATATCGAGAGACTTTTTAGACTTTTCAATAAAGTTTTTTTTTTTTTTGTTATAATCATGTTGACTTAAGGGCCATTTAGTATTTTAAGAAATATAAATATTTTTTTTTTAAAAAAAAGATGGATGGCGTCTGTCTGATGGTACGTGACAAACATACGCCATCAAGTAGGGGTCACCTACAACTTTGCAGCCTCCTCGTGCAATCAACAACATCCAACTGTCGTGTCATTTAGAAGGTTAAGTGGCGGCGCATCCAATGGGATGGCGTGTGTGGCGTTGTCAATGGTGGTGAAGTTTTTTCTCTCTTCTCTTACCTAGGAATTTGTGTCGGCAAGCCAAAATAAAAGGTTGTCCTCCCACTTGTTATTTCAATTGTAGTCTTTATTTTTTTTATTGCTCATTATTTGTTTTGAATTTTTTTTGGATTGTTTTTTTTTCAATTTCATCCCTGATCGTTTGGTTTTATTTAATTCATATATCAAATATAGTTATTATTCTTTATATATATCGTTTTCTTAATTGAATTTATTTTTCAATTTTATACCTCATCATTTTAATTCATTTTATTCTTATGTCATATTTAGTCCTTATTCTTTTATATCTATATTTATTTTTTCTTTGGATCCTTTTTTAAATTGGTTTTATTTTTATATCAAATATGGTTATCATTCTTTTGATTGATATTTTTTTTTATCCTTTTCTTAATTAAATTTGTTTTTCAATTTCATCCTTTATCAATTTAATTCATTTTATTTTTATATCAAATTTGGTCCTTATTCTTTAAATTATTTTGCCTTAGATCCTTTTTTGAAATTGATTTTATTTTTTAAACTTTATATTTCAATATTGAATTGATTGAAAATTAGGTTTAGTAGTTTTTTTCGGTGTAGTGATCATAGTATCATGACCTAGGTGTTAACTTGAATTGATATTGGCCTTTTCTTCTTCTTCTTCTTTTTTACACTGATTTTCTTTTTCAAATTTATCTTTTAATATTGGGTTTATTGAAGATTGAAATGCTATATTTTTTTTTCGATTTGCTTTCTCTAAGGATAACTCGGCCTCAAGATCCAAGTTCCAAGTTTGTTATGCTAACTTAGATTGACAAGCTTTTCCATCATAATATTTCATTTTATTTTTTGCTAAATTTTGTCCGAGTTCTTTTAATTGCCTTTTTGTTTTTTTTGCTTTGGATCCATTTTTTAGATTGATTTTTTTTTCAATTTCATCATTCAACATTAGATTGTTTGATAATAGAGCTTTATAATTTTTTTTCAATACAATTATCATGATCTTATGACCCGCGTTACAAATATAAAATGTTAACTCAGATTGTCATTGGTCTTTTTTTAAATTTTTTACACCTTTTTTTTATCCTTCAACACTAAATTTATTGAATATTCAACTTCTTAATATTTTTTTGTTTTGCTTTTTATGAGGATAGTCCGGCCTCACAACCCTTGTCACGAGTTTATTGTGCTAACTCAAAATGACTCAAGGCTTTTACATCATTTTATTTCATTTAATTTTCATATCTAATTTGATCCTTATTTATTATTATTATTATTATTTGGATTCCTTTTTTAAATTGATTTTTAGGACCCCTTTGTTTGCTTGAAAATAGTTTTTTTTATATAGTGGATTCTAATGGCCCAATAATGGATTATAATCCCAATGATATGCCGTGAATGATTCGAAAATTAGCAACAATGAATCTGACAAAAATGGATGAAGGATGGGTCTAGTTGGTTGTCTTTCTTTTGGTGTTTAGGCTGGATTATAGTGATTTTAAGGTAAGGTAAATAAGATGGAGGATAGACTAGAATGATACTTTGATAAGTCGATCTGAACGCCACAGAGATCAATCTAGGATTTCGACGCCACACTCTTTGTGATTGAAGAGTGATAAGTCAGGTAGGATTCTTCACAAAATCAATTTGAAAGAACAACTCTTAATTATTTGAATTAAGTTTCAAATCTTAACCAAAGTGTTTATTACATATTTTGATACTATATTTATAATTGGAACATCCCTTCATAGTTAGGAAAATTCAACATGATAGAAGTCAAGTAAAAAAATTAGATTTTAACAAAGTAACTAGACAAATTTAACTAGCACACGTTTTCTGACCTTAATTGAAATATAAATAGACCAAATTTAAAACAGCTATAACTTCTTGCACAAAAGTCCAATGCAATCATGCTTGGACAATCTAGAAAGATCACGTTCTGAACTTGAAATCTACCTAGATTAGTCTTGTCTTCACATGCAATGGATGACTTCAAAATCGGGTTCAAATTCATCTAGTATTCTGACCATAAACAACATCAATTTCTTCACTTATTTGCATTATCAATCCAAACTCAAGTAGCCCAACATCAAAAGAACCATTAAGGGCTTTTCCCATGTCCAAGTTTCAATTGTAGGCAAATAAGAACCTTTGAACCAATTCCGAACACATTGCTAGCTTTGAACCCCGAAGCAGCTTCAATCATTCCAATTTGACTCGTCAAGGCCCTTTGCAGTTGTTTCCCTCTCGCTCTTGTTATTAGGCCATCTGAATCTTCTTGTAGATTAGGTTCAGCTTTACGAGGTGGATTATAATCCCCATGATGCACATCATCAGCCCCGGGTTGAGAATGATTTGTCCTCAAATCAGTATCGTCAATATCATCCAAGTATGGAGTCAAGTCTTTCACATTAAAAGTAGCTGATACGTTGTAATCACCAGGAAGATCTACCTTATATTATATGCATTGTCATTCAACTTCTCTATAATCTGAAATGGACAATCAACTATTGGCATCAACTTGGACTTACGTTTGCTTGGAAATCTACCCTTGCTAATATGAATCCAAACAAGATCTTCAGGTTCAAACCTAACCTTTTTTCTCCCCTTGTTAGCTTGTTTAGCATACTTTGTCGTTTTCTCCTCAATATGTAATCGAACCTGCTCGTGTAGTTTCTTCATCAATTCTACCTTTCTAATTCCATCCATAAATGTCCTATCATCAATTGGAATATGAACAAGATCAATAGGAACACAAGGATTAAAGCCATACACAACCTCAAATGGTGAAAATTTTATAGCCACATGCACACTACGATTATATGCAAACTCCACAATAGGCAAACAAGTATCCCAACTCTTCAAATTCTTATGTATAACAGCTTGTAACAAAAAAAGATAAAGTTCAGTTTACTACCTCAGTTTGTCCATTAGTTTGTAGATGACATGCCGTATTGAAAAGTAACTTCGTTCCAAGCTTCCTCTAAAGAGTCTTCCAAAAGTGGCTTAAGAACTTTGTATCACGATCAGAGACAATGCTTTTAGGAACACCATGCAAACAAACAATCTCTTGAAAGAACAAATTAGCAACATGTACTATATCGTCAGTTTTGTTGCAAGGAATGAAATGGGACATTTTGAAGAATCGATCAACCACAACCATTATTGAATCATTTCCACGATGTGTTCTTGGTAACCCAAGTACAAAGTCCATGCTAACATTCATCCATGGTTGCTTTAGAATAGGCAACGACATATACACCACCATATGCATTCTCTTTACCTTTAGCTTTCTTGCAAATAGCACATCTCTCAATCACCTTGTGCACATCTCGTAACATGCTAGGCCCAAAAAAATGTTCTTTCAGCAACTCATAAGTCTTCTTTTCCCCAAAATGACCACTAAGACCACCACTATAAGCCTCTCGCACAAGCAACTCTCGTAACGAACATGAAGGAATACACATTCTGCCTATTTTGAACAAGTAACCTTCATGCATAAAGAACCCATCACAAGCTCCCTTTGCACATTCGGCAACCACATTAGTAAAGTAGGAATTATTGGCATACTGATCCTTCATTTGTTCAAAACCCATCAGCCTCATAGAGATCAGTGCATACCTCCTAGAAAAAGCATCAGCAACCACATTAACTTGCCCTTTCTTGTACTTCATGACATAAGGAAATGACTCCATAAACTCCACCCATTTAGCATGTCTCCGATTTAGCTTGTTTTGCCCCTTAAGATACTTCAAGGATTCATGATCAGTATGTATAACAAATTCTTTAGGCAACAAGTAGTATTGTCATACCTCTAGAGCCCGAATCAAAGCATAGAACTCCTTGTCGTAAATAGAGTAGTTCAAACGTACTCCATTTAACTTTTCACTGAAGAATGCAATCGGCCTCTTTTCTTGCATCAAAAGAGCCCCAGTTCCAACTCCGGAAGCATCACACTCTATTTCGAATGTTTTAGCAAAGTCTGGAAGTGCTAAAACTAGAACAGTACACAACTTTTCCTTAATTAGCTCAAAAGCTTTCTACGCATCTTCACTCCATCTAAACTCGTTCCCTTTTTTCAACCATTCTGTCATAGGAGCAACAATAGAGCTGAAGTCTTTCATAAATCACCTGTGGAAAGAAGCTAAACCATGGAAACTCCTCACATCAACGATACTAGTAGGTTTTGGCCAGTCCTGAATTGCCTCAATTTTCTCCTCATCAACCTTAACTCCCCTGCTAGAGATAATATATCCAAGAAACACAACATTTTCTTTACAGAAGTAACACTTTGTGAGTTTCCATACAACTTAGAATCTCGCAAAGTTTCAAACACAACTCTAAGATGCTTTACATGATCATCAAAGGTCTTGCTATAACTAGGATATTGTCAAAATATACTACAACAAACAGCCCAATATACTTCCTCAAAACATGATTCGTAAGCCTCATAAATGTACTAGGCATATTAGATAACCCAAACGGCATTACCATCCATTCATATAACTCATGTTTAGTTTTAAATGTTGTTTTCCATTCATCTCCCTCTTTCATTCTAATTTGGTGATAACCACTCATCAAATCAACTTTAGAAAACAATGCAGCACCATGTAACTCATCAAGTAAATCATCAGTCTGGGTATAAGAAATCAATACTTAACTGTTATTTTATTGATAACACGGTTGTCCATACATATCCTCATGGTACCATCTTTTTTCGGTACAAACAAAGTAGGTACGGAACATGGACTAAGTGATTCTTGCACATAACCCTTCTCTAAGAGCTCACCAACCTGCCTTTGAATCTCTTTTGCTTTCTCTGGATTACATCTGTATGCTAGTCTATTAGAAAATGAAGCTCCCGACACCAAATCAATTTGATGCTCAATTCCACGAATAGGTGGTAACCCTTTAGGTAATTCATCTGGAAACACATCTTTAAATTCTTCAAGTAATTCTTTAATCTGTCTTGGTAAGTCCAATCCTTCTACTTGTAGTAATTGCTTTGCCCATATCATGAAAACAGCCCCCGTTGAAGCTAATGTCTGTTTGATGTCTTCTTTTTTAGCTAACAACAGCCCCTTACGTGATTTCACCTCCTTTTGTTGGCTTCGTAATTGATCTTCTCTAACCTGCTGAGAACTCAATGGTAACAAGTCCACCTCCTTTCCATTCAGCATAAAAGAATAAGTGTTCTTTCATCCATTGTAGTTCACATCCTTATCAAACTGTCATGGACGACCCAAAAACAAATAGCTAGCTGACATCGGCACAACGTCACATAAAACCTCGTCATGATAGGTTTTAATGGAAAAAGGTACACGGACTTGATTTATCACCTGAATCTCCCCATTCTCATTCAGCCATCGCAAACTATACGGCCTAGGATATGGAATGGTAGTTAAACCTAATTTCTCCACCAAGATAGTTGACGCAACATTAGTGCAACTTCTATTATCAATGATCATCTCACACACCTTATCTCGAATCTGACATCGAGTATGAAAGATGTTCTCGCATTACTCATCACTAACGTCAATTTGTGCATTCAGAACCTATTGCACAACCAACAAATCTCCCTTCACTGGTTCAAAATCCTCTTCTTGTTCAGCCACTTGTACCTCATCTTCAGTTTCAACCTCATTTTCACTGATCAGCTCTCCATGATCCCCATAAAAAATCATCACCCTTTTATTTGGACATTCCGAAGCAATGTGCCCATGTCCTAAGCACTTGAAGCACTTCATGTCCCGAGACCTCCTAGGATGTTGAGGTTCTGTCACCTTCTCCTTTCCCTTTAAAGATTCAGAACTGGTATTCCCCTTACTAAACTCCACCTTCTCATCTCGTTTAGGTGTGCTCCATGTTCGTGTAGGCGTAGAAACAACCATTGTTGTGCTTGACGTAGTTACACCAGTTCGAACACCTCTTCATTTTTGTTGCCTCTCTACTCGAGTTGCAAGCTTTATAACTTCCTCAAAGAAGTTGTACAACTGTAATTCAACAACATTAGCTATATCCTTCCTCAACCCTCCAAGAAATCTAGATATTGTTTGCTCTTGGGGTTCCATCAATTCACATCGAATCAGCAGCAAATCAAACTCTTTCACATACTCTTCCACGCTCAAAGATCCTTGTCGCAAAGTCTGAAGTCTGATGTATAGCTCCTGTTTATAGTAATCAGGAACAAATCTCTTCTTCATCACTCTTTTCATAGTTGCCCACGTTGTAATCTCCTCTTCTCCATCCCTTCTCCTCTGAATCTTTAAATTTTCCCACCATAAAAGAGCATAATCCGTAAACTCAAGTGCTACCACCTTGCACTTCCTTTCTTCATAATATTCATACCATTCAAACACCTTTTCAACCTTCTGAATCCACTCCAAGTATTCCTCGGGTGAACTACTTCCTCTAAACGGTGGAATCTTAAGTTTGAGACCATTAGGAGGATTATAATTCTGCCTTCTTGGTCTGCCCCTATCATCGACCTCATCATCCCCATTTGGATCTTCGTCAGCTTCTATAATATCATTATGTGGCACCCTAAGTGCTTGCCTCTGTTAGGGTTGCAAATTATTTATTTGCATCATTTGCATGAGGGTATTCAACTGTTCATAAATTCCAGTCATTTCATCCTGAATCTCAGCATGAGATCGTTGTAAGCTCATAACCTGTGCATGTTCCAAACTTAACCCTCTTGGCAAATCTTCTTTATCTCCAACCATAATTAAGTTTATCAACCTCAATTCCAGCAAGCCTTCCTTCTGTTTTTAGCTCCTGCCTTAGATCGCAACTGATGCTCTGATACCATATGATGTGCCGTGAATGATTCAAAAATCAGCAACAATGAATCTGACAAAAATGGATGAAGGATGGGTCTGGTTGGTTGTCTTTCTTTCGATGTTCAAGCTAGATTATAGTGATTTTAAGGTAAATAAAATGGAGGATAGACTAGAATGATACTTTGATAAGTCAATCTGAATGCCACAAAGATCAATCTAGGATTTTGACGCCACATTCTTTGTGATTGAAGAGTGATAAGTCAGGTAGGATTCTTCACAAAATCAATTTGGAAGAACAACTCTTAATTCTTTGAATTAAGTTTCAAATCTTGGCCAAAGTGTTTATTACATATTCTGATACTATATTTATAATTGGAACATCCCTCCATAGTTAGGAAAATTCAACATGACAGAAGTCAAGCCAAAAAATTAGACTTTGACAAAGCAACTAGACAAATTTAACTAGCACATGTTTTCTGACCTTAATTGAAGCATAAACAGACCAAATTTAAACGGCTATAACTTCTTGCACAAAAGTCCAATGCAATCATGCTTGGACAATCTAGAAAGATCACGTTCTGAACTTGAAATCCACCTAGATTAGTCTTGTCTTCACATGCAATGGATGACTTCAAAATCGGGTTCAAGTATTCTGATCATAAACAACATCAATTTCTTCACTTATTTGCATTATCAATCCAAACTCAAGTAGCCCAACATCAAAAGAACCATTAAGGGCTTTTCTCATGTCCAAGTTTCAATTGTAGGCAAATAAAAACCTTTGAACCAATTCCGAACAGATTGCTAGCTTTTAACCCCGAAGCAGCTTCAATCATTCCAATTTGACTCGTCAAGGCCCTTTGCAGTTGTTTCGCTCTTGCTCTTGTTATTGGGCCATCTGAATATTCTTATAGATTAGGTTCAGCTTTGTGAGCTGGATTATAATCTCCATGATCAAGAAGATTCAGATGGCCCAATAACAAAAGCGAGAGCCAAACAACTGCAAAGGGCCTTGACGAGTCAAATTGGAATGATTGAAACTGCTTCGAAGTTAAAAGCTAGCAATCTGTTCAGAACTGGTTCAAAGGTTTTTATTTGCCTACAATTGAAATTTGACATGGAAAAAGCCCTTTATGGTTCTTTTGATGTTGGACCGCCTGAGTTTGGATTGATAATCCAAATAAATAAAGAAATTGATGTTGTTTACGGTTAGAATACTAGATGAATTTGAACCCGATTTTGAAGTCATCCATTGCATGTGAAGACAAGACTAATCTAGGTGGATTTCAAGTTCAGAACGTAATCTTTCTAGATTGTCCAAGCATGATTGCATTGGACTTTTATGCAAGAAGTTATAGTCATTTTAAATTTGGTCTGTATATGTTTCAATTAAGGTTAGAAAACGTGTGCTAGTTAAATTTGTCTAGTTACTTTGTCAAAATCTAATTTTTTTGCTTGACTTCTGTCATGTTGAATTTTCCTAATTATGGAGGGATGTTCCAATTATAAATATAGTATCAGAATATGTAATAAACACTTTGGCCAAGATTTGAAACTTAATTCAAAGAATTAAGAGTTGTTCTTCCAAATTGATTTTGTGAAGAATCCTACCTGACTTATCACTCTTCAATCACAAAAAGTGTGGCATCAAAATCCTAGATTGATCTTTGTGGTGTTCAGATCGACTTATCCAAGTATCATTCTAGTCTATCCTTCATCTTATTTACCTTAAAATCACTATAATCTAGCCTAAACACCAAAAGAAAGACAACCAACCAAACCCATCCTTCATCCATTTTCATCAAATTCATTGTTGCCAGTTTTCAAATCATCACAACACATCATGTTTGTTTGCTTGAAAGTAATTTTTTTAAGTGGATTTCTAAAAGTGAATTATTTTCTGATGTTTGATAGTGTCCTGAAAAATAAATTAAAAAATATTTTCTTGTATTTGGCTATATCATGAAAAATAAATTGGAAAATAACAGATTAATTTTTTTTTTCAAGTTGTTTTTGTGTTAACATTATACTATTGTCTCTCCATATAATTTTAATACTAAATATTACACTAGCTTTACTCGTATCTTTCATATCAAATAAATTTAAAGGCTAAGAAACATTTAGTGCTATGCACGACCTGCTAGTACCAAAAACAAGCATATTATGTACATATAAATTAATGATCACATATTCATCTGAACATATTATAAGAACATACTCACCTCCTCTATCAGATTTAACTCATTTAATTTTTTTTATTTAGTTGATTTTCTATTTTTGCTGAACATATTATAAGCTTCATCTTTACTTCTAAACAGATAAAGTTTTGTATATCTTGAAAAATCATATATGAAAGTCACATAATATTTTTTATCTTCTTTAATCATAGTTTGTTTTAAATCTCCTAAATTTATGTGTATTAAACTCAGTAATTCAGTTTTTCTTTTAACAAATGCACATGTTTTCTTAGTAATTTTAGCTTCAACACATATTTTATATTTATTCATAAATAAAGAATTCAAGCAAGAAATTAAACTAAAATAATTCATTTTCTTAAGATAAGCTAACATGTCATAATCATAAATCTAAATAGAAAAGGATGCATTTTCATTCATTTCATTAGCAACATTGGGTACAAAAAATCCATGGTTACAATAACATTTCCCAACATATACATTTATTCATGGTCATTACAATCTTGTCGGATTCAAATGACACTTTAATCCTAAATTCTCTCAACAAAGCCACAAAGACCAAATTTTCTCTTAT
>Ga0325400_1005724_pt1 | contig 11744 bp, 10 predicted proteins | sample PopdelMetagenome_2_FD_205662 | JGI IMG/M metagenome (GOLD analysis project Ga0325400, IMG submission 205662) | Populus deltoides microbial communities from Bellville, Georgia, United States - Xylem-PdKOR-R1 | ecosystem: Host-associated > Plants > Phyllosphere > Stem > Wood/Secondary xylem...
CCCCGGGCTGCCGGTCGCGCTCGTCGGGCACTCCCTGGGTGGCCGCGCGGCCCTGCTCGCCGGCCGGCACGAGGCGGTCACCACCGTGGTCGCCCTCAACCCGTGGGTCTACCCCACCGACGACGCTGACCTCACCGGTCGCCGGGTGCTGGTGCTGCACGGCACCGACGACCACATCGCCTCACCCGACCGCTCGCGCGCCGTGGCCACCCGCCTGGCCCGCCGGGCCGACGTCACCTACGACGCGGTGCCGGGCGGCAAGCACGCGATGCTGCGCCACGGCGGTGACTTCGAGGCCCGCGCCTCCCGGTTCGTCACCGACGCGCTCCTCGGGTCCCCCACCCAGGGCTGACGGCCGCGTCCCGCCACCCGCGTCTCACCCGCACCACCCGGCGTACGACTCCCACACTGGGCGTGCCTGATTCGCCACGCCATGTGGATGAATCACCGGCCGACCGGTGACTCATCCGGCCCCCGACCACCCGCGTCCCACGCGCACCACCCGACGTACGACTCCCCCGCTGGGCGTGCCTGATTCGCCACGCCATGCGGATGAATCACCGGCCGACCGGTGACTCATCCGGCCCCCGACCGACCGACCCGGGGCGCGTCAGTCCAGGGCGCCCGGCTCGGAGAGCGCGTCGGTGAGCAGGGTGACCAGGGCCTCCAGCTGGACGTCGGCGGAGGAGCCGACCTCCTCGTCGGAGCCGTCGAGCGCGCGGGCGGCCAGGCCGGCCTTGGCGTCGATGAGCTCGGCGATGCGGGTGTCGATGGTCTGCGCGGCGATGACGCGCCAAGCCGTGACCGGCTCGGCCTGACCGATGCGGTGCACCCGGTCGATGGCCTGGGTCTGCTCGGCGTCGGTCCACGACAGCTCGGCCAAGACGACGTTGGAGGCCACCTGCAGGTTGAGCCCGACCCCGGCGGCGGTGAGCGAGCACACGACGACGGCCACGTCGGGGTCTCCGGTGAAGTCCGCGATCGCCTTCTCGCGTGCCTTCGGTGTCTGATCACCCCGGATGGAGGAGTAGCGCAGGCCCCGCCGCGCGAAGGTCTCCTCGGCGGTGTCCATGACGTCGACGTGCTTGGCGAAGAAGACGACCTTGCCGACGTTGCGGGCCAGCTGGGCAGCGTAGTCGGCCGCGAGCCCAGCCTTGGCCTGCCCGATGCGCCGCATCATGCCGAAGACGTTCTCCTCGCTCGAGCCCGAGGAGTCCTCGCGCTCCCACGTCGCGACCTGGCGCACGAGGTCGTGGTCGATCCCCTCGACCCGTGAGCCCGAACGCCGCGTGGCGAGCGCCTGGCGGTAGCGCCCCACCAGGCGCCGGGCCAGGTCGCGCTCGGAGTCGCGGATGGAGCGGCCGAGCTCGTCGTCGAGCTCGACCGGCAGGTCGGCAACCCGGCGGGCCGGGATGTCGGCGGCGACGTCGATCTTGCGCCGGCGCACGATGCCCAGGTCGATGACGCTGTTGCGGGCCGCGGGGTAAAACCGGGGGTCGATGGGGGTCAGCCCGGTCTCCTCCAGCTCGTCCATCAGCAGCCGCCGGGGCCGCTTCTCGTCGATCCAACCCAGGAACTGCCAGATCGCCCGGAAGTCCTCGATGTCGTTGATCAGCGGCGTGCCGGTCAGCGCCATCATCAGCGGCTGGGCGGTGCGGGCGCGCAGCCGGTCGGCGAGGTTGAGCACGTGCTGGGAGCGCTGGGAGGTCTTGTTCTTGATGAAGTGGGCCTCGTCCACGACCATCCCGCGGAACCCGTGGTCACCGAGCCACCCGACGTGGCGGTCGAGCACCTCGTAGTTGACGACCACGACGTCGGCGAACCCGTCGACGTCGTACCCGTTGCCGTGGATGACGGTGGCGGTGCGCTGCGGGACCCACAGGCCGACCTCGCGGGCCCAGTTGGTCTTGACCACGTTGGGCACGACGACCAGCAGCGGGAACGCGTCGGCGGCCTGGGCGGCGAGCAGCGCCTGGGCCGTCTTGCCCAGTCCCGGCTCGTCGGCGAGCAGGAACGTGCGGTGTCCCGCCTCGGCGGCGGCCACCACCTGCGCCTGGTGGCGCATCATCTCCGGTCCGCCGGGGGTGCGCAGGGTCGTCGGCTCGGGCAGGGCCATGCAGGCCTTGGCGCCGCCGGCGGCCCGCTCGAAGGACTCCAGCAGCGGCTCGATGAGCTCCCACGTCATCAGGCGCCGCGGGCCGGACACCTTGGGTGGTACGCCGGAGAAGTCGGGCCGCAGGAAGGGGTGGGCCAGCTGCCGGGCACGCACCGAGGCGGGCACGACCTGCCGCTCGTGGACGGTGACGGCCTCCTCGACCTCGTCGTCCTCGACCTCCGGCTCCTCGGGTGACTCCTGACCGGCGGCGTGCTGCATGACCCGCGTCATCTCACGGGCCTCCTCGGTGAGCATCGCGTCCTCGGCGAGCAGCGCCAGGAGCGTGGTGTCGCGGGTGGCCGTCTTGGCCAGGATGGTGCCGATGCCGTCGAGGCGCTTGAGCTGCTCCTGGCGCTGGCCCTCGGTGAGGCCGGTGTCGACCTTGACCTTGCCGCGCTCCTCGCGGGCCAGGAGGGCCACGACCTGGAACTTGGTGCGCACCTCGGCGGTGACGCGGCGGCGCTGCACGCCGTTCTCCACCTCGCGCACGGCACGGGCGAGCACCGGGATCATGCCCTCGTTGTCGAGGTCGCGCACCCGGCGCTGGCGGCGGGCGCCGCCCCGGCCGTTCTGACGGTGTCCCCCTCGGGCCACGGGTCCTCCTCGAGACGCCCGGTGACGCTCACCTGGACGCGGTCGCACCGGACCCCCGACGCCCGCGACGGCGGCCCCCTCGACCGTCGTACGGGAACCGACCCGCGAGGGCGGTGGCCGTAGCCGCTCGGCCGGACCGGGTGGTCGGCGGCGGCTCACGGGGACACGCCGGGGAGCGGGTCGGACCTCGTCGTGGCTGCGGGGGCCGTGGCGGTCCCGCAACCGGTGCCCGGTCAGCATAACGCCATGACGCGGGCCGGGTGCATCCTCACCGATCCGATCGCTCAGGGTCGGAGGTCGACCGTCTCCCCGCGCTCCACGGTCCGCAGCGTGCCCGGGAGGCCGCGCCGTCCCCACAGGTCCACGAAGTCGCTCAGCGGGGAGCGGAAGACCCCGTAGTCGTCGTGGTGGACCGGCACCGTCGTCGCCGGCCGGACCAGGTCGACGAGGTCGGCCCCCTGACGGGCGTCCATGGTGACCAGCAGGCCGAGGATCCGGGTGCCACCCAGGTGCAGCACCGCGGCGTCGAGCGGCCCCGTGCGGTCCACGACCTGGTCCAGCCACGGCCGGAAGAGCGTGTCGCCGCTGAGGTAGGTCCGGTGCACGCCGCCCTCACCGTCGTCCAGCTCCAGCACCGTGCCCATGACCGTCGGCAGCAGTCGACTGGCCGGTCCGGGGCCGTGGACCCCCGGCACCGACGTCACCCGCAGCCGGTGGCGCCCCGAGCTCAGCTCGGTGCTGTCCCAGGTGATCAACGCGTCGGCCGCGGCGAAGCCCCACCGGCGCAGCGTGCGCGCGGCCGGCGGCGTGGTCAGCACCGGCAGGTCGCGCGCGAGCTCGCGCCGCGCGACCCGGTCGAAGTGGTCGCCGTGCAGGTGGGACAGCACCACCAGGTCGAGGTCCGGCAGCTCGGCGACGCTCATGGCCGGGTCGGTCAGGCGCCGCGACCACAGCCCCTTGCCGAGGTAGGCGCGCTGCCCGCGGTGCAGGAAGTTGGGATCGGTCAGCACGGTGAACGGACCGAGCCGCAGCACGGCCGTCGCGGTGCCGATGAACTGCAACGACGTCTGGTCCATCACGGCAGCCTGCCCTCTCGACCGGGCCCGTGACCGCCCAGCAGCCGTGATCGCGGCCGATCGCACCCGTGGGGGTGACCTGGACCGGACGGCGCCGCAGCGTCGAACGGTCGTCGCAGAGGGGTGCCCCGGGCGCCGGCGGTGACCTACATTCCACCGGACGCCGACCCCGGCGCCCTCTCGATGACCAGGAGCCCTCCGTGCCGGACCGTTCGAGTCGCCCCTCCACGCTTCGACCTCGCCGGTGGCTCGCCACCGCGCTGGCGACGGCTCTCGTGGCCGCGGCGGCGCCCCTGCTCGCCGGCGCCCCGGCGACGGCCGCGGAGCGGGCCGATCGGCGCGGCACCGTCGTGCTCACCACCGCGTCGCTGGTGCCGGTGGGCGAGGACGTCCTCACCACGGCCGTCTCGCGGCCGGCGCGTCCCGGGTCGGTCCTGCGCCTGCAGGTCCGTCGGGGTGGGACGTGGGCCACCGTCGCCGAGGCCCGCCAGGACCGACGTGGAGTGGCGCGCCTCCGGCTCGACCAGCCCCCCGAGGGCCTGCTGCAGCTGCGGGCGGTGCGCAGCGGTGGCAGCGCGGTGCGTTCGAGTCCGGTCCCCGTGCGCGTCGCCCCGGTGGAGGACGAGATCGCGCCGGTGACCGGCCAGGTGACCGGCCGGGGACCCGAGGACATCGACGTGTCGCACGACAGTCGGGTCGTCGTCTACACGGCCCCCGTCACCACCTCGCAGAACGGCGGCTCGACGGTGCGGACCGTCGTGCACGACCGGGTCACCCGGTCCTCGGCGCTGCTGCCGATGCCGAGCGGCACCCTCTCCCAGCGCCTGCCCACCGTCTCGCCGAACGGCCGGTACGTCGCCACCGTCTCCGCCGTCGGCCAGGGGCCCAGCAGCGGATCCGTCGACCGGGTGACGCTCACCGACCTGCAGACGGGACGCGCCTCCACCGTGCCCTCCCCGCTGAGCGTCACCGGCCTCGACGTCTCCTCGGACGGTCGGCGCGTCGCGATGGCCGGGTCGTCATGGCCGGCGGCCGCGGGCGTCTGCGTCCACGACCTCTCCCAGGGCGGCGAGCGCGAGAACGACGTCTACCTGCTGGACCGCTCGACGGGCACCATCGCCTGCCCCTCGTCCGGCCTCGACGGGCGCTTGAACGGGCGTGTCGACAGCCCCCGGTTGAGCATGGACTCCTCCGTCGTCACGTTCGGCTTCCGCTACCGCGACGAGCCGAACGGCGACTTCCGCGGCGAGCTCGTCCGCTGGGAGGACGGGCGGCGCGAGTTCGTCGAGACGCCGTTCGCCAAGGCCGGGGACCACACCGACCGGGCGGCGCAGGTCCTGGTCGCGATCCCGCGGGTCGCTGGCCCGCCGGACGACCTGGGTCTCTACGACGTCGCGACCGGCGCCACGCGCAACCTGACCGCGACCGACGAGCGCGGCAGCTACACCGGCGTCCTGTCCGCCGACGGCGCCTACGTCTTCTTCGCCAACGCCGACAGCGGCGTCGCCGGCGCCACCACCGTTCCGCCCCCGGTGGGCGGCGACCCGGGCTGCACCTACCGCCGTGAGGTGGCGACCGGGACCACCACGGTCGCCTTCTGCGGGACGAGCAGCAACGACACACGCATCTCGTCGGACGGCCGGTTCGTCGTGTCGGTAGACGGCCGGTACCGCCTGCTCACCCGCTTCTGGTCGCGGTGAGGCCCGACTCACACCTCGATCGCGAGACCGGTGTCGACGGTCGGGCCGCCGACCTCACCTCTGGGTAGGTCGTAGGGGCCGTCCGGACCGGGTGGGGTGAACCCATGAACCCGCTCGTCCGCGGTCTCGCCGCCGGTGCCACCGGCACTACCGTCCTCGACGCCGTCACCTACCTCGACATGGCCCTGACCGGTCGCGGCGCGAGCTCCGCCTCGTCCCGCCGGGCCTGGCCGCGGCCCCCACCGCGATCTCCCTGGGGCTGGTCGGCACAGAGCTGGTCTGGGACAAGCTCCCCTCCACGCCGAGCCGCGTCGGCGGCCCGACCGTCGTCCGGGTCGTCAGCAGCGCCGCGGGCTGCGCGGTGCTCGCCCGCGGTGAGGGCGCCTCGGGCGTCTACCCGGCCGTGGCCGCGGGTGCCCTCGGTGCCGTGATCGGGACCCTCGGGGGCTCGGTCTGGCGCGACTTCTGCGGCGCCCGCGGCTGGGAGTGGCAGGGCGCGGCGGCCGAGGACGCTGCCGCGCTGGCGCTGACGACGTACGCCTGGAAGGGCTGAAAGACGGTCTCGCCGGTGGTGGGGGTGGGCCCGCAGGGGTGATCGGAGCCGAGGGGTGGTCCCGTCGCCCCCGTGCTGCCGACACGCTCGATCCATGAGCGACGACGGGAAGCACACCCCACCGAAGGGCGTCCAGGAGGTCGGCCAGCGCGCCGTGAAGTGGATCGAGGACGGCAAGGCCGGCAAGAACTTCACCGACGTGGGCGAGCACCGCGCCCACCAGCTCGCCGACGGGCAGGACCTGAGCGACGAGGATGTGAAGAAGATGCAGGCCTACTTCAAGCGGCACAACGTCGACAAGGACGCCGAGGGCTTCAAGCAGGGCGGCGACGGCTTCCCCTCGCCCGGCCGGGTCGCCTGGGACGCCTGGGGCGGTGACGAGGGCGAGCGCTGGGTCGGCACGATCGACCTCGACTGACCCGGCCCACCCTCCAGCAGGGCGCGGCCCGTGCGCCGCGGTCCCCCCGACCGCCGGCGCACGGGCCGACGTACGAGCGTGGCCTGGTCTGGACCACGGATCCACCGCGTATCCACGTCGAAACCGGGTGGAGGACAATCCTCTCGGCGGCGTCGCGCCCGACGCTGCCCGGTGCCCCGGGCGATCGGGGCCGACTCGGGGGGCACACATGGACGACGCGAACGCAGGGACCGGACCAGCCGGCGACACCGGGCCCGAGACGAGCGCGCTCGCCGATGAGCTGACCCGGGTCCGCGGCCGCGGTCTCAACGAGGTCGACGAGGTCCGGGGCAGGCCGGGGGCGACCGGCCGGCAGGAGGCGCTGCGACTCCCGGGGCTCGACCGACTGCGCGCCGCTCGCGGCGTGGGCCGCGGCTCGCGCGCCCTCGACCTCCGGGTGCTGCTGTGGGACGGGCTGGCGGAGTTCGGACGCGAGTTCCCGGGCGACGCGGCCGTGATCCGGTCGCTGTACTTCGACGACGACGGCCGGCCGCCCCCGCCCCGTGGGGCGTCGCTGCTGCTGCGGCAGGCGCGGGGCGAGGTCAGCGAGAGCGCCTTCCGGCGACGGCAGCGGGGGCTCCTCGAGCGCTTCGCCGCGTTCCTCCTGGCGCGTGAGGCCAGCGCCTCCCAGGAAGGCCCACAGCCGTCTGACGCGGCAGCTGTCGCCTCCCCCGTGGCAGGTGCGGAGGAGCCCGCCGCGCCGCAGACGGTGAGGCCCAGGTCTGAGCCCAGCGCCCGTGAGGCCACCCCTCACGATCCCGGCGCCGAGGACCGCCCGGGTACGGCGGCCACCCGATCCCGATCGCGGCTGGCAGGAGCGGTCCTCGCCGTCCTGGTGGCCGCAGCCGCGGTGCTGCTCACCCTGCTGGTGACCGAGCTCGCGGAGTCGGCTGACCCCGACCCGGGCGCGGACGAGACGGAGCGCGCCGACGACGGGCCGGTCTCGGCGCCGATCCGGTTCAATTCACTCGGAGGGACGACGTCGAAGGTCATCGACCTCTACGACGACCCCCGGGTCCCGAGCGACCAGGCGACCAAGACTGCGACCTACCTCGACGGTCAGACCAGCCGGGCGTGGTGCGTCACCCGGGGTCGGACGGTGACCTCCGACGTGGCCCGTGGTGAGGAGGACCGCAGCTCGGACCGGTGGCTGCTGGTCGACGGCCCGCCCGACGTCACGGCGTACGCGACCCTCACCTACCTCGACGTCGACCCCGCCGACCTCGCGCGCCTACCCGTGTGCCCGGCCGACCCCGACTGACCCCGACTGACCCCGACTGACCCCGACTGACCCCGGCTGACCCCGCGAGCAGGTCGTCGCCCTCGACCCGGTCGTAGAAGGCGTCGACGAGCCGGCGCAGGGAGCGGGCTCCCCCGGACTAGGCGAGCAGGGTCGGGACGGGCTCGTCCATGCCGGATCACCTCCTTGCCTCAAGTCTGCAACGGTGTAATTGTGTAACTATGACCGAGACGACGCAAGAGACGGTGCGGGGCTGGTTCGTGGGCCGGCTGCCGCAGGAGTGGCGCACCGAGCAGCCCGAGGTGAGCGTGGACCGCGAGGAGATCGTGGTCCGACTGCGGGTGCCCGATGTCGACCTGACCGATGACGACACGGACGCGGTGCGGGCCGAGGCCCGGGCGGGTCGGGCGAAGGGGTTCCGCGAGGACACCCGTGAGCAGAGGATGGAGATCGCCCGCGAGGCCGAGCACCGCTTCGACGCAAAGGTCTCCTGGGGCGTGCGGGTCGGCGAGCACGACGAGCTGTGGACCCACGTGGCGGCTCCGGTGATGAGCCGGCTGCGCCAGACCGAGCGGCTGGTGCTCGACACCCTGGTCGCCTCGGGTGTGGCCCGGTCCCGCTCGGACGCCCTGGCCTGGTGCGTGCGTCTGGTCGGGCAGCACGAGGGCGACTGGCTGGCCGACCTGCGCGAGGCGATGACCGCGGTGGAGCAGGCTCGCGGCCGCGGGCCCGCGGCCTGAGGTCTCGGGTCGCGGCGGCGACTCAGGGCACGAGGATGGCCCGCCCCGCGACCCTCCCGGCGTCGAGGTCGTCGATGGCGGACTGGAAGTCCTCCAGCCCGTAGGTGGCGGTGCGCAGGGTGACCGCGCCGCGGGCGGTCAGCGCCATCAGGTCGCACAGGTCGTTGTAAGAGCCGACGAGGTTGCCGACGACGTTCTTCTCCTCCGAGACCAGGTCGATCGTGGGCACGTCGACGGATCCGCCGTACCCGACCACGTGGTAGTCACCGGCCCTCCGGGTCATCGCCAGGCCCTCCGAGGTGGCGCCGCCCTCGCCGACGAAGTCGACCACGACCTCCGCCCCGAAGCCATCGGTCAGGTCGAGCACCTCCTGGACCTGCTGGCCCTCGGCGAGCACGCCTCGGTCGGCGCCGATAGAGAGCGCCAGCTCGATCGCCGCGGCCTTGCGGTCGACCACGATCACCTCGGCCGGGCACAGCGCCTTGAGCACCTGGATGCCGATGTGGCCCAGCCCGCCCGCGCCGATCACGACGCACCGGTCACGCGGGGTCAGCCGCCGGGCCGCCTTCGCCGCGGCGTGGTACGCCGTGAGCCCGGCGTCGGCCATCGCCGCGACGTCCGCGGGCTCGAGCGAGTCGTCCAGCTTGACCACCGACCGGGCGGAGGTCTTGAGGTAGTCGGCGTACCCGCCGGCGGTGTCGATGCCGGGGAAGGCGCTGGCGACGCAGTGCACGTCGTCACCGGAGCGGCAGGCGCGGCACAGTCCGCAGGTGACCAGGGGGTGCACGATGACCTTGTCGCCCTCGACCACGTTGGTGACGGCGCTGCCGACGGCGTGGACCCAGCCGGCGTTCTCGTGGCCGATCGTGTAGGGCAGCGCGACCTGGGACTTCTCGGCCCACTGGCCCTCCAGGATGTGCAGGTCGGTGCGGCACACCCCCGCTCCCCCGATCCGCACGACCACGTCGAACGGGCCGTCGGGCTCGGGCACCGGCACCTCGGTCAGCTCGAGGTCCTGGTGGTAGCCCACCACCTGCACTGCGCGCATCGTGGACATGGGCCTGCTCCTCCCTCGCACCGCCGGCCCGACGTCGTACGGCGCGCCGCTGTGACCTCAGTCTCACCTCCGGGGACAGCCCCGTCCACGCGGTCTCTCACCTACCGGTGCTTCCCGGTCGGCGCAGCCTGTCGCGGGCGATCACCAGAACCGGCCGACGCGTGTCGAGGCCCAACTGCTTATGTACATAAGATTAGTCGAGTTACTCGACCCGACATCACAGGAGACCCCACCCAGCATGAGCACCGACACCAGCCTCGCCCCGCCCGCGCACCCCGCCGGGACACCCGACCCCGTGCGCCCCGGCTCACCCGAGCTGCGCGCCCTCCTCGACCGCATCTCCGTGGACGCCGACGTCCGGGACCGCGACCGGGTCGCCCCCTTCGACCAGATCGCATGGGCCAAGGAGGCGGGGCTCGGACGGCTCCGGGTGCCCGTCGCCGACGGTGGCGCAGGGGCGAGCCTGCGCGAGTTCTTCGCGACGCTGATCGAGCTGGCCGAGGCCGATTCCAACGTCGCGCACATCCTGCGGACCCACTACTGGTTCGTGGAGCAGCAGATCACCGCCCCCGACCCCGACTCGCAGGCCCGCGGGCTGGCCCTCATCACCAGCGACAAGCTGGTCGGCAACGGGTTCAGCGAGCAGGGTGGGCGAGCCGTGGGCCTGTCCTTCGACACCACGATCACACCCCATCCCGACGGCGGGCACCGCCTGAACGGGACGAAGTTCTACAGCACCGGGACCCTCTACTCCGACTACACCCAGATCTGGGCGGCGGTGCCCGACGGCACCATTGCCGGCGCCGTCATCCCGATCGACCGGGAGGGCGTCACCGTCGAGGACGACTGGGACGGCTTCGGGCAGCGGCTGACCGGCACCGGCACCACGCGCCTGGTCGACGTGCACGTCAGGGACGAGGAGTTCTTCGACCTCGGCCACCCGGACGAGCTCGACCCCGGATACAACGGCGCCTTCCTGCAGCTCTACCTGCAAGCCGTCACTGTCGGCATCCTCCGCAGCGTCCGCAACGACGCCGTGGCGTGGGTGCAGAAGCGGTCCCGCAACTTCAGCCACGCCTCCTCGGCCACCGCGGCCGAGGATCGACAGGTCCTGCAGGTGGTCGGTGAGATCTCCGCCGACGTGTTCGCGGGTGAGGCCATCGTGCTCGCCGCGGCCGACGTCATGCAGCGGGCATTCGACAGCGTCGTCGACGGCGCCCCGACGCCGGCGGCCACCGAGGCCGTCCAGCTCGCCGCCGCTCAGGCCAAGGTGGCCATCGACCGCTTCTCCTACGCGACGGCGGCCAAACTCTTCGACGTCGGCGGCGCCTCTGCCACCCAACGCATCCACAACCTCGACCGCCACTGGCGCAACGCACGGACCGCCTCGACCCACAACCCGACGTTCCTCAAGGCCTCCGCGATCGGGGACCACGAGGTCAACGGCGCCGGCTTCCCCGGCAACGCCTACTTCTGAGAAGGCGAGGAAACCGAGATGTCCTCCGTGGGCCTGACCTTCGTCGGAGCCGCCCTGTTCGTGAACGGGTTGCTGCTCCTCGGCAAGATCGACGCCAAGACCGCCGGCGTCTTCAACCTGTTCGTCGGTGCGCTCCAGACCGCGATCCCCTTCTACCTCATCGCGACCGCCACCACGACCGACGAGATCTTGGCTGCCGCCGGCATCTTCATGTTCGGCTTCACCTACCTCTACGTCGGCATCAACAACCTCGCCGGCTTCGAGGGGCCCGGGCTGGGTTGGTACTCCCTGTGGGTCTCGATCATGGCCATCGGCTTCGGGGTGGCGAACGTCGTCCGCTTCGACGACACCGCGACGGGTCTGCTGTGGTTCCAGTGGTCGGTGCTGTGGGCGATGTTCTTCGTCGTCATCGGCCTGGGTCAGGCGCGGTGGACGACACCCACCGCGTGGCTGACCCTCGTCCTGTCGTTCACGACCTGCACCATCCCGGGGTTCGTCTTCCTCCTGGGTCAGACCGTGCCGGTGTGGGTCGTCGCCGCCTCGATCGTGCTCACGGCACTGGTCGTCGCCCCGCACGTCGTCCGGTCGGCCCGCGAACCCGGACCGACCAGCACGGACCCGGTCGAGGTCGGGGTCGCGCCCGGGCAGCCGACCCGGGTCCCGGTGGGGTGAGATGCAGTCGCGTCCGGCTCCGG
>Ga0325400_1005728_pt1 | contig 11742 bp, 7 predicted proteins | sample PopdelMetagenome_2_FD_205662 | JGI IMG/M metagenome (GOLD analysis project Ga0325400, IMG submission 205662) | Populus deltoides microbial communities from Bellville, Georgia, United States - Xylem-PdKOR-R1 | ecosystem: Host-associated > Plants > Phyllosphere > Stem > Wood/Secondary xylem...
AACTAAAAAGGATAGATTTACTTACAAAAAATGATAAAATCCACAAGAATTAACGGATGTTGTGACCACGTACAAAAGTATAAGAAACTTGAGTGCTTGTGTTGAGAAGAGGGGAGAGTTGGGATGGATGTTTGGTTGTAGTTTGGGAGGGGAGGGGAGAGGGGAGAGGGGAGAGGGGAGAGGTGGGATGGGGAAAAAGAAGGAGAAACAGAGGAAGAGAGTGTCGGCAGAGTCAGCATATACTGGCTTTTACCGATGGAATCACCGATGGAAACTTTCCATTGGTCATTCCACCGATGGAAGTGTCACGTCGCTGAATGGCTATCCAGGTTTGAATCCCTCGATATTTCTATCGATAAAATCGTTTGAAAAAATCTACGTCATCACGTCGTTGCAACTTTCAAAAAAAGGTTTCTCGACCGTCGGAGAGACGGTCGGTATATACCGATGGAATAATTCCGTTGGTATATACCGACCATCTCGCCGATGGAATATATTTGTCGGTAAATACCAACAGAGTTTGAGACGGAATTAGTTCCGTCATTAAAAATTACCGACAAAAATATTCTGTTGGTGTTCTCCGATTTTCTGGTAGTGCTCATTTTTGAACTGTTACTGTATGACCTCTCCTCAGATTGTTAACTATATCTAGAGTTATAGAACTCCGATTCAAGCGAGATTAGTCTCGTTAGAAAGCTAAGACATGAGGATACATGTTCTATGAATTAAGAAGAACCCAGTTTTGCTTCTAAGATAGTCAAAATTACTCATCAAAAAAGACTTGGACTGTTATTGTCTCGTTTTTGAACTACTACTATCTGACCTCTTCTCAGATTTTTAACTATATCTGGAGTTATAGAACTTCAATTCAAGCGATATTAGTCTCGTTGGAAATTTAAGACATGAGGCTACAAGTTCTATGATTAAGGAGAACCCAGTTCTGCCTCTAAAATAGTCAAAATTGTTCATCAACAAACACTTGGACTGTTACTGTCCAATTGTTACTGTCTCGTTTTTGAATTGTTATTGTCTAACCTCTCCTCAGATTTTAAACTATATCTGGAGTTATAGAACTCCGATTCAAGCGAGATTAGTCTCGTTGGAAAGCTAAGACATGAGGCTACACGTTCTATGTTTAAAGAGAACCCAGTTCGGCCTCTAAGATAGTCAAAATTACTCATCAACAAACATTTGGATTGTTACTATCCAACTGTTACCGTCTCGTTTTTTAACTGTTACTGTCTGACCTCTTCTCAGATTTTTAACTAAATCTGAAGTTATAGAACTCTGATTCAAGTGAGATTAGTCTCGTTCGAAAGCTAAGACATCAGACTACAAGTTCTATGATTAAGAAGAACCTAGTTCTGCCTCTAAGATAGTCAAAATTACTCATCAACAAATACTTGGACTGTTACCGTCTCGTTTTTGAACTGTTACTGTCTCGTTTTTGAACTATTATTGTCTCACCTCTCCTCAGATTTTTAACTATATCTGGAGTTATAGAACTCTGATTCAAGTGAGATTAGTCTCGTTAGAAAGCTAAGACATGAGGATACACGTTCTATGAATTAAGGAGAACCCAGTTCTGCCTCTAAGATGGTCAAAATTACTCATCAAAAAACACTTGGACTATTACTGTCTCGTTTTTGAACTGCTACTGTCTGACCTCGCCTCAGATTTTAACTATATCTGGAGTTATAGAACTCCGATTCAAATGAGATTAGTCTCGTTGGAAAGCTAAGACATGAGGCTATACGTTCTATGAATTAAGGAGAACCTAGTTCTGCCTCTATAATAGTCAAAATTGCTCATCAATAAATACTTGGATTGTTACTGTCCAACTGTTACTGTCTTGTTTTTGAACTGTTACTGTCTAACCTCTCCTCAGATTTTAAACTATATCTAGAGTTATAGAACTCCGATTCAAGCGAGATTATTCTCGTTGGAAATCTAAGACATGATGCTACAAGTTATATGAATTAAGGAGAACCCAATTATACCTCTAAGACAGTCAAAATTGCTCATTAACAAACATTTTGTAGGTAAATTATCATGGTTTCACATCCCTAATCACATACCACCTATGAATTAACTTAATTTTAACAACAAATATTTTTCCCCCAATTTAAGTCTAAGAACCCTAATCTATAACTCACATCAAGGCATCAATTCATTATCAAATTTGAAATGACTTATAAGATCATGTTTAGAACACCTTACCCGGTACGAATTAAGGTTTTGATCTTCAACCAATTGAAGATTTTCAACTCCCTCCTTTCTTATCTAATGGCAGCCATCCCTCCATTTTTTTTTTCTTGTTCAATTTTTCTTGTTACTACCTTGCCCACAAGTGTTTATTCCATCTATAAACCCTTAATCTTGGATGGGTTCTTGAAATTTTGGTGTTTCTCTCTTGATTTTGCAAGAATGGATACAAAAACTCCTTCTTTTCTTTCCTTACGATTGCTGTAGATTTTTGGTGAGAATAGGAGTATTTATGCTCTATGATTTTTTTTATTTGCATAAGGCCCCCACATCTTTTTTTCTTATAATTTCACCCCACAACTTTTAGTTCAGTTATTTTCATTAATTTAATCCAATCCTCAACATTTTCGGTTTGATTTATAATGTCTCGAAATATTTCATCCAGAAACTTATATCAAAAAATTTCTGAATTCCTGTTTTTATTTAACCATATACATGAATTTCTTCACTTTTATTTCTCATGTAGTTAGTTTGCAATCTAATCAACCTTTATTTTTCCCCGAGTTGTAGAATAACTATATCCTTTAAGCCAAGATCCATTTAACTTGACTAGACAGTTTGCTATCCAATTTGATGTTTTAAGTTAGGCCCATAATATCTCTAGTTCAACCCTTATCGACCGAACTGCTTTGTTTGTTGTTCGTTCTAATCAAAGAGATCATTTGCTTATAGCTATCATATTGTAACATCCTTTTCCTTTTCTTCTTATTCTTCTTTTTTTTTTTTTAGGCTGTCAGCATTTTGGCCCATGAATTACCAATATACCATAACATTGTTGTCAATAGATCAAACTCTACGAATTTACAACATGTTAAAGTATATGGCAAGACAACTTGTTGGAAAATTTGTTGAAGAAAATGGTTAATAGGCACATTTAAGGCCAAACTAAAAGCGAGGGTCACTCACTTTTTGGGTTAAAATATTGTTGAAATTTAATCTCTAGCATGAGCTCTTTAATATGAAATATTAACATGATTTAAATAAATTATAGGTAAATGAAAAATTAATATCAAATAACCCTTGGTTGAAATAGTTTAATGAAACTCAAAACCCTCTAAAAACTCTATCCCACATTGGAAAATATACGAGTTTTTTTGTGGCTTATTCAGTGGGAGGTGAAAAGTTAATATTTGATCCAAGAGGTGCCCAAGTTTTTTAAAGGAAAAGGACCTAAGCAAAATGGATTTGGGTTAAACTCATAGGTGTGTACGCATCGACCCAACTCGTCCTCAAGCCGATCCAAGGCTTGGGTTTTGGTTTATTATAAAATAATTTCTTAAGCTACAAAAGATTATTTTTGTTAATTGAAATTTCATCTTAGGCCCAGTCCATAAAGAATTATTTATCTAAGCCCATTGATTTGTCTGACCCATGAATGGAAGAATCTGATCAGGTTTCCATAGCTATTTCTATATAATATGAACAGATTTTTTAGCTCAAACGATATCTGATTTGAATGCAAAAATATTCAAGTTTAATTCTTGTTTTAAGGAGGGTAATTAGAGTTATTACTAGGGAAATTTCAACATTTTTTGGTTCCTAAAATTCTTTATAAAATTGGATTAATGAATAGTGTTTGGAGTTGGTGAATTTTGCTTCGTTTTGATAGAATTTGAAACTTTTGTCACCTAGTTTCCAACATTGCTTTTCTAGTTTTAAAGTTTTGTTTCCTCTCCAAATTTTATTTATATCTAAAGTTTAGGTTCAATCCTTGTAAATGGACAATCAAGTATTATTTTTTTTATTTATTGGACCTTTGTTTAGGAGTACACTTAAACAAAATAGTGTTGATAGAATCCTAAGAGACTCATTGAAAGAAGTCATTTTGCACGAAATTAGGAGCAATCAGGTCTCAAGAAAAAATAATTAATCCTTGAAAACAATAAAGATTGGTCAATTTTAAAATATTTCAATAAGTATCTTTTTTAAGTTTGTTTAATATTATACTTTGGTATGTATGCTAAGATTGAGTTCTTTAGACCTTGTTTAGGATTGTATTATTAAAATTATTATTAATTGATTTAAAATAGCTATAGCAATGGATTTTAATAAATGAGGAAAAAATATGAATTAATAAAAAAAATTGATACGAATTAAAGATAAAAAAGTTAATACCAATAACGAATTTTCATTGCTAATCTGCATTGGATTTTTTGTTACTCATAAATTAGCAACAACATTTCTGTTGCTGATTAGCAATGGATTTTTAGTTGTTGATTTCGTTGCTGATTTATCAGGAATGAAAATTTTGTTACTATTAAATCTGCATTTGATATATTATGTTGTTGATTTTTTTGCTAATTTTTATAAGCAATGGATTTTAGTTTTATCTACATTTTTTACTAGTGCATAGTGCATGCTAGTCCTTTTATGATACTTGAAAATTGTCATATCCTTATTATTACATGTTTATAAACTAAACATATTTTTCTCACTTATCTAATTTTATATGTGAGTTTTGAACAACACAACTTACTATAATTGTAGACAAAAAGTCAAATGGTAAGCTATGGAGTGAACATGACATTGGATAATAATGCATTTTTTCTCATTCCATACCTCAACTTTTTAATGTTACAATAGGCTCACAACTTCTTTCTTTTTATTGTGTATGGTTTTCAAGTGATGAACATTATAGTTTGACAATATTGTATTGAGGGATATTTGAAAAACCAATTTACTATTTGGTTTGTTAAAGCAAAATAACAACTCAATGGTATCTACATCTATTGCTTAGCTTTAGACTTGAGACTTCAACTTAATTATGTGAGAGCGTATTTCACTCCCACATAATCCCATCTTCAAAAATCAAATTGTAAGTGTAAGACATTGTTTGATGTAAGTTCTTTTGTGTCTACTTCAATTAAGAGGACTTTGAAACTTAAGATTGAAATTTTAAGTTAATCGGTTTGGAATGAAATTTTTACAATCGTACTTTATATCCAAGAGATGAGGTTGTTTAACATGTACTGGAGCGTATTTCTACTCATGTAATTTGAAATTTTTATTAAAAATTTACATGAGTATCAATATGATTAGATCCACTTACACGCAGATAGTACTTCAACTAAAAAAGTAACTAAGTAATTAAAACAACTCAATGCTTCTTTTTTGGTCCACAATCTTGCTGGACTTCATTGAGGATTTTTCTTGTAACAATTCAAAAGGTATGTGCAATTTTTTGAGGTTAGATGACATGCATACATCCTTACCTAGTTTGAAATATAGGTCCTCCCCTCTTTGATGTTCCATCGTTATAGGGTGTCTTTGTTTGCTATCTAAAGCCTTCTTTGTTTTTTCAATGTACTGGCAATTCGTGTGCTAGCCATCCACTCAACTGTAAATGCAGTGCCTATCATAGGCTATCTTCGATGATTACTGTTATTGCTGTTTATCGAGCTTGATAATGCCTCTAAGTATGTTGTTGCTTGATTCATCATGAAAGAGCTTAACAAATCATTTACTTCCTAAATTCTCTCAAGACTTGTTCTTTTATTAGATATGTACGTCCTTCATGGAACTGCCAAGTCATCCAGACATACATCTCAAAAGCTTGTAGTAAAAGGCTCTTTGTTGTATGCTAAGTGTCCTTCTCAATGGATTCCTCTCAGCTTGTCAAATTAGATTATGAAAAGAAATGCATTGGCATCATCAATAATGTTCATTTTATCACCCATATTCATGCGGTGAAGTGCGCCTTTGGGCTTCAAAATAGATGGTCCCACAATTAGTTTTGCTGGTGTGCATCTTTTCGACATTCATTCAAAAACAGTTGCGCAATAACATTTGTTGGGAGTTATAGCTCTGTTTCTGAGGATAACCCAAGATGAAAATATGAAAATGTCCTTCAAATGTGGCGTTACTCTCGATTGTTGCTGGAGTTCACTTAGATAATGACTGTCTTCGAACTATATTGCCCCTAGTATGATCTGAATGTGCTCGTTCATTAATTATCCTTATTGTCCTCAGTTTACTTATTCGTCATTTGATCATCTTTTATTGTCCCTCAGCTGATCTGAATACCATTTGTTTTCCTTTTTCAAGACCCAATGCATTGCCCCTGGCTGCTCCACTTTTCAAGGAGTGTTGAAAAGTGTCAATGTCATTTCTATCCAGGAATTTGCAAACTCGGTCAATTTTCTTCTTGTTTGACAATATTTTTTGTTTTTGAATCAAATCTCGTATTTCAAATAACATATTTATTCAAGTCTAATTGTTGAAATGAAATCAGAGAGAAGTTAATTTTAGAAAAGATCTTTTGAAAATCAAGCTTTTTGGTCAAAGACCCAACACACGTCATTCAAAATATACAGTCATTTGATTGACTTGTATTTTGAAAACAGTAATTGACTCGTTGTAAGATTAAAATGGCTTTTTCCATAGTTCTTTGTATCAATTTTAAACTTTGATTTTAGGTATATCTTTTGATGGTCTGTGATGAGGTGACTTTTTTTATGAATTTCAAAAACAAAATGCTCAAGTCAAAACTCGAGGCTTTATCAAGAAATGTTGTTTTTTTTAACACTTATTTATCAGCATACATAATAATAAGTAGCTTAATCCATAAAGTCACGACTCTTATGAAAGAAAATCTTTAAGTTGTGAGAGCGTCATATATCAATTTAGATTGCTTACTTGATTAAAAATGGCTTCTTAAAGCATGTAATATAGGCTATGGTTCATGGCTATGTAAGAAAGGAATTGTATAGGCTCAAAAGGTGTTTAAGGATTTCAAAGACCTAGGATCAACATCAACTATTCATCAACTCTTTTTCTTGTTGTCTTTGTAGAGGAATGGCATACAGTCATGTTAAAGATAAAATCAAAATTCTCTTAACATGGGTCATAATCCAACTTTTCTTTGATGAATGACCAATCTTAATCATTTTAAAGACATATAGAGGCTTTAGCACGGACCTTAAAAGTCATGTTTGTAGCTTAGTACTTTTTGGTGTTTGACTTTCAGCGTTTGATGTGTCTAATAATTGTGATATGATTAATTCCAGCACCCATCTTCACTGCTTTGTCTGGATGATGATAAAATACCCACATCGGTATTTTCTGCCCCCAAGTCTATGTCTCTTTTTCTTTTTGCCCTTTCTCAAATATTGGACTTTTGTTCTTAGCCTTTCCTTTTCTATTGATGCTATCAGTGTCTTAAAAATATCTCTTGTTTGCCCCCAGTGTAGAGTGTGATCCTAGTCAGGGTTTCTTTTTTGAAAGAAATATTCCACCAGGCTCAAAATAGGATTGCAAAGGATATATTTCTAGAATTATGAAATGAGTGAACAAAGATGGCTTTTTCTCATTTCAAGCAAGGTCAGTTAGAATCGATAAATTTTGACCTTATTCAGTGTAATGATTTGGACTTTGTAAGAGTCTTGATTCGCGAATCCATAACTACTGAATCCATTACGTGTCATTAAACATACTGCTAAAACTTAGCTATATGGTGTGTGGTTCAATTTTGTGTGTAAGCTGAAAATTTGTTCGATCACCTCTTGCCATTTTAGCGAACAGGAAGTCTTTTATAGAATCAAAACACTTTTAATCATTTAGGATTGAATAGTCTTAATCATAGAATTTGATCAAAATATATTGTCAAAATAAAATGCTAAACATCTCATGATTCCAAAACAACAAAAAGATAAAGAAACGACATATTTCATTAAATGATGAGATGTGATCCCAAAACAAAAATGGTGAACAATAAAATTGACAAAACAACATTTATAATCAGCTTCTTCTGCAATCATCCATGTCTTGTTATCCCTCCTTGGTGATTGCATATTGATAATATGATCGTGGATGTCATCCTTCACAAAATCTATTTATCTCTTGCTTGCCAACTTTTGGACTTAATCTTCGAAGTTCTTGCAATTCTTCACATCTCACCTAGATTATTCCATCTAAAGAATCATGCCTTAGGACAATAAACTAACTGTGCTTTTTTTCTTGGTGGCGAAGTTGAGCTAGAATGGGAAGCATTCATGGAGTAAACTCTTTCCTAATCGTAACATGTCAATTTCTCTAGTCTTAAAGTTGAAAAAAGTCACATTAGAAAAATATTCTCCCATCAACACAACATCAACATTGCAAAAGGCCAAAGGACTTACGTGGGGTTCTTTCCTTGTCAAAACCCCTATGTTTATCGAATGCCTCTTGCTTCATCATTTTTAATCATGATCCTCCATGATCCATTCTTCCATGAAATCGCTCTTCCTATTGATATAGGTCATGACAAGCTTTTCTTTGTATTCAGTAAGTCTGATATCTTTGTTATCATTACCTTTAGAGGCTAACAGGAGGTGTGAAAACAAACAACGACTCTCCCTTTTCACATCTAATGTAAAGACGCTTCTCTTCCAAGTGAGCCAATGAAGTGAGTCATTCAATGACACATTTGTCATGTGATAAAGGGATTTTTCTTGCGGCAACTTCATTTCATCCAACAGCTTCCATTCCTAAGTTGCTAATTCAAACAACTCAACTCTAATGCAGTGGTACATATAGAATTCTTTATGTGAGCAAAACTTGGGCTTTGAGAATATCACAATCTTGTATCATAAAGGCTTTGACCTTTCAATCATTAGACCAGATTCTATAGTATCATATTGTATCTTGGGATTCAAGATCTTTTGCCATTGTTGGATGGCAAGGTTACACACATAATAACATGATTCATTATATACGCGACAAAGTAGAACTCCTTGATTTGTTGATGACACAATCTCCATGTGTTTTGGAAGAAAATCAAAGGGCATTTATGTTTGGGTATTCGAAGCGTCAGTCGAAACAAAGAAAACCTTATATTCGTTCCTGATCATGCTTTGGATAAGAAAACCAGAGACAATGTTGGTTCTTTGGTTGTGTAGCTTAATAAAAAGGGATTTGTAGGTCAACTTGTTAAACTCCTTAGAAAGAAGCCTATATTTCTCCATATTTTTCATTGATGAGGGCGTCAACACTTCATAGATGACATCTCTGCACAAGTCACCAACTGAGTCCATTGTGAAGCAGAAAATCCTATTACCACAGGCCGCGTTTCTGGATTAGGGGCTTCAGTGAATCTTCCTTGCCCCTGTCAGATGTCGACAACTTTTATTTCTGACAGGGAAAACAAAATTGGGGGACCTTTATTCCAAACTCCGAGCATGCATGTTTCAATGTATGATCATGTTTTATATGATAAACTCGCCCTTCAAGGGGTGACGCATGGTCATAACTCTTGTATGATGAAACAAGAATTTTAATTCTTGCTCAAACTCTGCAATGGAAATTTCTCGAGTGACGATCATTATGTCACTCGTAAGTCTTGATTTCGAGATGCTTCAGGAAGGGCTTGTTTTGATGCAAAATAATAGGTAGGGAGCCTATACCCTAAAGACAGGTTCTAGTTCTTTTATATGAGACAAAGAGTAGGTTGACTACTCAGTCTCTAAAAAAGGTCTCTTAATGTCTCAGTGATCATCCTCGTAAAGGTATTATAGGGGCTTAGTAGGTAATGGCATGTGCATCAATCATTACCAGTCTAAGAACTCAGCGAAGAGTTAGGGTTACATAAACATAAACCTTGACTAAAAGTCGTAAGGTAAGCTACCAGTCCCCCTCTTAACCTACAGTCTTTTCAGTATAACTCTCACAAAATAAATGAATGATGCATGAATCAATTCTATAAAATGCATGAACAAATATGTACAGAATTAAAGCGTATGAACAAACAAGGAAATGCATATTAAAAAAAACACACAAACCAACAATAAAACATGATAATCAGACAAAAACAAAGTTTAGTCCACAAGATCCCTAGTGGAGTAATCATTCTGTCGCACGTGTGCGGCGTCACAACAATTGTCCTCCACTCTCAGGTGTGTTATCCTGGAAAATATAGGGAGACAAGGATTCCTTGTCTTTGATCTTTGTATGGATGGAATGGGAATCGCCACCTAGTATTTTGGTCACTAGGAACCCTAACTAGTCTCAGAGATCGAGTACAGGGACTGGTTGCGTAAAAAAAAGATATTAGCACCCCAAATATGCCCTACCTAAGGTAAGTTGCATTGATTGTCTAATAAAAAACTAAGGTCTTGTTGTATTTCTAATTATTGGTCTAGCTATGATTTAAGAAAAATTCATTATCGGTAAGGAGATTCTTATCTTATTGGATAAAACCTAATCGTTCTAATGTCTATGAAAAGAATTACCTTTTTAATATCAGGAACACATCTTACGTGTAAATTTATAATCCAACATATTAAAAGAAAACAAAATAATTTTTTTGACTTTTTTGAAATATTGGTCTAGTTCTCCTAGCTATAATAAATTGGTTATTAAAGTTAAAATGCATGCTAAAACATGTTTTTTTTAATTTTAATTGTATGAAAAGATGACATGATTTTTTTTTAGAGACTTGGTCGTATGCATGAAAATAAGATATTTTTTTTTGTTTTATAATTTTTGCAACATGTTGGAGAAAACTAGATATTTTAATATCGGATTTATATCTTTACGGTATTAAAATACAAACTAATATTAAGCAAAATGGTAGGAAAATACACAAAAAAATCACATATTTTTTAGAGTTTTTGAAAATTATATAATAGGGGTGATCATTTTTTGTTCGGTTCAGTTTTTACCCGAAAAAACAACCAAACCGGAAAAAAAAAGAGACCCGAAACCGAACCGGAACCGGCCCAAACCGGCCAGTTCCGGTCCGGGTTTTGGGTTCATATGTATTTTTTGGGCTTTTTTTGGCTTTTTAATAAGCTTTTTAATGGGCTTTGTAATGGGCTTCTAATGGATTTCTATTGGGCTTACAATTAATGTTGATATTGTCTCATTTTCTTTAAAGATTCCAAATATATTTAATTTTTTTACCCCTAAATATTCAATTGTATTGATGCAACCATATTATTTGATAGTTTCACCCACATTTAACTAGTGTTTTGCCTATGTTTTATATATAAAATGCATTGATATTCTTTATTTTATGTTTTGAAGGCACTTTTGGATGAAAGATGCAAAAAGGAGTAAATTGGAGGTAATTGGCAGATTTGACATTCAGTCGATGTTTTGTGCATAGCGTGAGTTCTAAAGATTGAAATGAAGTGATTCCAGTGGCACTAAAAAGCTAACATCCATACCTTTCTGGAAATGTAATGCAAGAACAATAAAAAGAGAAAGATCATGGAAATCACATCCTGCAAAGTCAAATCTCGTATTCTACCAGTGTTGACCTTTGGCCATTCAAAATTTAATATCTGGAGCTACAGAAGTTCAATTGATGCAAACTCAATTTTATTGGATTTCTGACTTAAATACCTATCAACGCTCCAAATTGCAGCCAAACCCGATGTCATATGAGGGAGATATGATTTTTCAAAGATGACAACTGAATTCTGCCAGCAAACAGGTTTCGTGAAGAAACAAGTCCAAACTACATTCCGAAGCATCTAAACCGACATCCAAGTTTTTATA
>Ga0325400_1005731_pt1 | contig 11736 bp, 15 predicted proteins | sample PopdelMetagenome_2_FD_205662 | JGI IMG/M metagenome (GOLD analysis project Ga0325400, IMG submission 205662) | Populus deltoides microbial communities from Bellville, Georgia, United States - Xylem-PdKOR-R1 | ecosystem: Host-associated > Plants > Phyllosphere > Stem > Wood/Secondary xylem...
GATTGATATTTTTAGAAACTCCCAGTGGCCGGAATTCTAAACGGGGTGATCGTTTACAAATGCCGGCTCTTTCAGCCCTGACCAAAGTAAGAGGTTACCAAACCAATAAACCATGCATTGCACTGAACAGGCAGCTACCAAATACACCATCTAGAAACCATGTTTTCAAATTTATTTAAAATATATATTTTTTATTTTCAAATTGTTTTAATATTCTGATGTAAAATATAATTTTTTAAAAATAAAATAATTTTATTTTAATATATTTCTAAATAAAAAACATTTAAAATTTTATAGATAGTTCAATGCGATTAAAATTGCTTTTCCGAATACTTTTTTATCTATAAACATAAAAAAAATAAAAAATTATTTTTCACATTTAACATAATAATAGAAACATTAATTTGAAATAAAAAAAATTCAAAATTTACTCGAACTCAATGCAAACATAGCCCAAACTGGTATTTAATTTAGCTTGTTCAAGGATGGCAGGAAGTCTCATACAGAGTTGATTTCTAGATTCGTTCAAAACGAAAGGGATTGGTGTGCATAACCAAGCAAAGGGAAGTGAATAAAAAAAAGAGAAAGAAAGAACAGAAAATCAATGACGGTCTTCATGAATAGTGAGTGATAATTAAGGCGTTCTACTGATCTCAACAAGAGTAAGTGCGTGCAGCATGATCCCTCCCTCCTCTTTGGACAAAACCACTCTTATTCTTTTAGATACAATCACTGCCAAAAAGTAAAAGTACAAGAAATTCACTGAACAGTTTTTTTCTGTCGGGTGACTGAACGCTACAGCCTTCAATCCTTTCAACAGAATATTTAGATTATACAAAATAAACATTGGAACACATTTAGCAAGAACTTACAATTACTAAAATAAATCAAAAGGACCTTTATTATACATTTCTGTGACTTCTGGAGAGAGATTTCTTCCCTTTAAAGAGTTGTTATTGACAGAATATCAAAACATTACTGACACCTGGAGCAAGATGTCCTCTTACCCATCATCTTGCAACTCACCCCACCATCACAGGTGTCAGCACTTGTAGTAAATATTTTGGTCAACAATCGGCCGCATCAATACTGCTTTACAAGATGCTCCGAATGGGGAGACCACAGGGGAAAAAAAAAGGAAAAAAAAATAAATTCCAAGATTGCCTTTCAAAATCAACTCATCCACCACATTGCTATAAGCATATCTCTTCAACAGCCACTTCCAGCACGCTGCATGCAGTAAAAGGGCATATTCACTATCCATAAAACTTGGCCTTGCTACCCTAAAGCTATCTTGTCATATTCTCAGGAACTAAATTGACCAACAAGGCCTATATTGTAATTTCAATCAGCTGTTGTTTTCCAATAAGAAATTTCCATTAATCTAGCTACTACAAGTGAAAGGATGTTTTGAGCAAGTATACTTTCCCAAACAACGTCTTGAAATAGCCTGTTTAGAAGCATTCCAACTCTCATTTTATGATGCAAATTGCAATAATAGATTCAAGTAGTGGATAAAATGGATTGTTAAAAGGTGTCGTCACACAAAAGAATTACCTCCACGCATCTATAGGTTCTTTCTGTGCTGTGTGTTGGGACCAGGCTTATAGGTCAAAGATGAGTAACAGGAAGGAATAATCTGGTGACAACTGAACATCATACTTTACGTGGCAGAACCTGCAGGCGAGGCTTTGCCCTCATAACTGTTTCATCACTATGCCTGATCAGTTCTGACAGTCTCCATGGTTTCTGCCACTTCCATTTGAATTGTAAAAGCCACTGGTGATGACTTCTCTTCCACCTCCATAACTTCCCACCTTGTCCTACAACTGCTAATTTTCTCATTGATAACTGCCCAAGTGGAACCATCTACACTACCAATAAAACCCATTTTCTTAGTCAAGCAACAACACAGATCCATGCCTACAATGGAAGGAGGAGAAGAAGCAGACTAACCTTTCTAGTCTGATCAATGAATGCTGCTGTCTCTCTGACTGAACCATTAGCAATTCCTGGCGTATATTTTAGCTGTTTCTGCGCTGGCACAGACACTGGAGACAGTGGACCACTCATGTCATCATTCGAGTGTTTCAGTGAATTGTGGGAGTTCCTCTGTTCTTGTCCAGCCTGTAGAATTGAAGGCAGTCATAGTCTAAACTAAGAATGATAATAATATGTAAAATGCACTTTTTTCAGTTCAAGGCTAAAGAAACCATGGCACGCTCATGAGTCATAATAGCTTCATAGATATATAGAAGAATACAAAATCACAACAGCCCAAACTTCTACTCTTGTATTGGGATTCCCTCTCCTTGAATCCATATTTACTATTCTTTATACAAATTTTTGTTCAAAACGAAACTAGAGATGGTTCTTAGAACTTTTTAGCTAAAGTATGAAGGGGCCAGCTTATAAGAAGTGCTTAGAAGATTCATGTTCTTGCAATCTTCATCACTCTAATCTTAAATCAAACAAAGGTCGATTTCAAAGCTCCAAACTTTTCCTACAAAGTCAATAAAATTAACAACCTCTAATATTACTGGACCATCATAAGATGTTAAACATATGATCCAGACCACTTCAATTTAACTTAGTTCTGTCTTGCCTTGAATCATGGATCTAACATGTTCAGTTTTATCTTCAGGAATTCTAAAAACTGTTATTTGACGCATGAGAAGAATAATTTTACAAAGTGACATAATCTTACAGAGGCTGCAGTAGCCAAAGCAACTGCAAGTGCATGCTCTCTCAATTTTAGCTCCTTCTCAAATTCTTTTCTTTGTGCTTCACTTTGTTGCAATAGACCTACAAGTTCTTTGAATTGTTCTTTCATTTCTTTCATTTCCATTTCCTTCTCCCATAGTTGACACCTGTTGAGAACACGCAACTAGGTAAGCATACATTTTACCAATCATTACAAGAACATTTAAACTGCCTCCAAATGATGGGAATTTAGATGAAGCATGATTTGTGTTGAAGGTAGACAAGTTGAATGTTTGCATGCTGTGCATCGTATATGCTTGGAAATAAAATATAATAGACAGAAACTTGCTAGTTTTAATACAATTTCCTTTTTTTTCTTTTATGGTGAAATAATTTCCTTTATTGGCCACCCGTGCTCTAACTTTAAACATCCATTGTTCAAAGCAAACACCTTGCATCTCCCAGAGAATTAAACATATACTGGAGCAAATTCTTCGCATCTCCCATTGAACGAAGCTGATTCCAACGTCCACGGTTGGTAAATGCACGCTCTCGCTCTTCTGCTTCTGAAAGTTGTGAAGCCATTGCTACAAGTGAATTAGATGTTATGCTCAACATGTTTTCAAGTGATGATATTCTGGCCATTCTCGCATTTGGTGACATAGAAGATGCCCTGAAAAGCAGGAAAGATATGTTAAGATATTATGATGTTGATTTGAAGTATTGCTATTTACCTCCTTGATGCTGCCTAATTTATCAATCACTGGCAACGGGAAAATAAGTAAAAACTAATTAAATTACATAGCTTATACCTAGCAAATCCATTCTTTCCTCGTGGAGGACTCAATCCTTTTGAAGCAAACTCATCTACTTGCTTCAACACCACCAACTCTTCTGCAAGTGCAGCTCGCCTGTAGATTGCAGTATAATCAAAACAAAACTACAATAGTCTGTTATAAAACAGATGGAATTACCAAATATAGAATTAAGTTCATACACTTGGCTTTGCTTCTCATATTCAAAGCGAACTTCATGCACATTTACCATGACCTCTAGCTCATGATCAAGCCAACGTTGCAAGGATTTTTCATTGCTCTGGATATGCAAACTTAAATTGAATGAAAACGCATCATAAGAATAATTAGACAAACATAACTAGTAAAGAGGAAGTCAAGACAATCACCTGACCATTTGCTCCATTTCCATTGGAGATAGCTGCATGATGGTAATACCGTTAGTAATGTGATGTACAAAAAGAAACAACACTACATAAATACCCCATGTTTTCAATAATAAAATAGATCTACCAGCTGAAGAATTAACCATTGGCTGCATATGCCATGGTCGTAAAAGAAAATGTTCATTTTGAATACCTAACCTTATATTGTAGAAGCTATTGTTTACCAGAAACAATGGGGTTCAAGATCACAAGCCTCAAGGACAATATATTAAAATTAACAAGCATACCTCCGTTGTCTCGTGCAGAAGATTTTCGAGCTTCAAGCAGCTCTTTTAACCTTTTGGTGGCCATTGCAGCCTCTTCTGTCTTTCTTTGAAGAACCTGAAGTAAAGAAGATTGTTATGATACAAATTATTTATATTACACCTAATTTAGAGACAGTTACAAGAAACCAATGATTGTGCATGCAGTTGCTTTCACTTATACTAACAGCAACAACAAGCAGTGCTAGTGACAACCAAAAGAACTGAAACATTTATCCAAGCAGCAATGCCTTTGGAAAGGCAGAAAATATACCGAATACCAGTGATATAATCCAGAGTCAAGAATTTGTCATACAGAACAATATGATCCATTACAAAAAGCATAACCAACAGATGGGGATGGGAAGTTGGAACTTTATAGAATTAAAGTTTGTCTCCACATAATACATTAAGCTCTTTAAAGTTCACGGTGAATTAAATAATAATGTTGCTTGAGCTCACCATTTTCTGGCGCTGGTTTATAGCTTGTAGTTTATGCCTTTCATATTCATTTCTTCTACCTTCCTTCCGTAACTACACAAGCAAACTCATTATCATAAGAGGGGGATAAGGAGATGAACAGTATTATCAATTAATAAAACAGCAAACATCAAACGAGAGATTGCATCTATTAAAGTATTTCTGATGGTCAAACAAAGTTTATCCTGGCATCACAGTTTCATAAGAAGCTTCAATCTCATATACAAATGAGAAGATTTTATGAGTTGCAATGAAATCCAATTCTTACCAAATTTATTTCCTTTTTGCATCACATCCCACAAGTAGTCATAACTCAATAGAAAGCACAGAAGAATAGGTGGAATAGAGATTTTAAGATACTTGAGCAGAACAAAAAGAGAAATACCTGCAGCAGTTCCTTTTCTCGAGAGGCCTTCCACTGTCGAAATTGCTCAGCCTCTTGTTTGATCCTATGTTGCAACTGAACCTGTATTCTCAAAAGAGAAGGAAATAAAAGAAATGTTTGCAACATAAAGTAGAAATAGACTGTAAAAAACTAAAAATATGTGCAATCTTGCAAGATAATTCACCTTTTGTGCCTTCATAGATTGAATTTCATCTTGTAACCGCTTTGCTGCTTCATCACTTTTTTGTTTTTGCTTCAAAAGCTGAACTTGGTTCTCTTCTTTCTTCTTAAGATCCAGAATCTGGCAGCATTGATGGTAAAGCTTGTTTAACTTTTAACATTGTTATGAGTCTCTTTCCTCAGAAAGAAAATTAAATGGAATTTGTAATATAACATTATCACCTGTGCCTCGAGAGTTTTTAATTTCTGGGCATGGATATCTTGCAATTTTTGCCCATCAGAACCAGCAGAAAGATTTTCAATTTCAGCCAGCAGACGGTCCCTCTCTTGCTGAAGTCAAAAGAAAAAATGGAAAATAATGGACAAATCACTCTCTTACTCTTAAAGAATAAGCTATAGAAATTTGTTGAGTTATTTTCAACCTGCACGGCTCTTTTTTCATCCTCTAATTCCATGATTTTCTTGCCAAAGTGTTGCTTGAGAGCTGCAGTGTCAACCCCTCCAAAAAGTTTCATCTCTGACTGCTCAGATTAAAGAAAAACATCACATACAAGATCAAGTTACTTATATTATTCAAAGATTTCAGTTAGCAGATGCATTATAAGCAAAATATGAAGCAGATTACTTAAAAGATACACTTATGAATAACGATGTCTCTATCTCTGAATGAAGTGCTTTAATGGAAAGAAATGGGCAAAATGAGAAACAGATCACTGAACAGTTACATTTATGAATAACGATGGCTATATTTCTAAATGGAGTATTTTAATAGAAACAAAAACTGCCAATTTGAACATGTATTTCAGAAACCATAATTTATAAATTTGAAAATGCACAAGTACAATTTTCCAGCTTCAGAGACTTCTGGTTCTACTTGATACAGTCAAAATCACCTTATACGATTCCCCTCAGTTTTTTTTTTTAATTTTTTTTTAGTAAACTTAACAAATGCTTAAAATTTGTTAGTAAATTTTCAGTCATGTCCTGTAAAAATATGCAGAAAAACACATCCAGCAGTATGATTGTAGAATATTGTATGGGAAATGCATGATCCAGAAATTATATGCATTACCACTATTATACACATAAAAGACCCACCTCTTTCTCCTCCAAACGTCTGTTCAGTTCATGCAATTCTTTGTCCATTGTATTCTGCAAAAGTGTGTGCTCCCACTCTTTCGCTACTTCTTCATCAATATCCCTGGAGTCACCTGCTTAAAGTTGGAGTTATTAATACCGTTAACACTGCTACAACTGAAACAAACCTTCTGTTTATTTACTAAAATAAGAGAAGAAAGGGATTTGGAAAAAAAGGAGGATAAAAAGGCTGTGAAAGAATTGCCACAACTGGAAAAAATAAAGGAAATCCAAGATAGCAACTGATGATCTAGTGGAGCTCACCAGAAATAGTTTCACCCATTTGATAATCTGGAGACTCTATACTATGCAAGCTCCTTTTGAGCCCATCAGTTTTCACAGAACAGATACTGCCATCCTGAAAGATGAAGCTCTATATTCATGCTGTGTATTTATGAAAGGCGAGAAAAATCATTCCATTCCAAAAAGGAGTATCTGTCACGTACTTGAGCATCTGTTTCACGCTGCTCCACAGCAGTGCATCTGCTGCGGTAATCATGAAGTTCGCGACAAAGGTCCTCATTGGCAGCTTCAAGCCAAGCAATCCTTTCCTTAAGAACCTACATGAATGGTTATTAGGAAACTTACACAAAACTCTTGCAGAGTAGATTGTGTACAAGGAAAGGACCAACCAATGCTCTCCTTAGCACATAAACGATACATAAGTTTATTCTTGTGATTGACAGAACATTTCAGGTATACGTTTGCATAATCTAATACCTGAACTTCATCGGAAGAGCATCCTCCTCGGGCAAAAAGTTCCGCCTGCAAATACTCAAGTTGTTGGCGCATCTTTAGCATCTCACTGGACATTGGGTCTCTGTTAACCTATCAACACACGAAGACAAAAAAAGTTTCATTCATGAAAGCATTCAATCTTTATCTACACATGGAAAAGAAATACGAAAGAGTTATTCTGAAAAGCTTACAACAGGCTTGTTTTGGATGTTGCGGGCACGATTTGCATACTTTAAGGTGTTGAGGGTTTCCTCAGCATTGATATCAGCTGGACTAATGCAGGCTATAAAAGGCAACCACTTAGATGTTTGGGAAACATTAAAAAAACAACACAATGGATAACAAGTAACAAGGATTGAAGGGAAATAGAACAGAGGAATTAGGTTTTGGGTGGGTACCTATCATAACAGTTCTGCTGTTACCACCAAGGGAGTCCTGTCAAAATATACATCTCTAAGTTACATCACTATAGGAAGCATCGGAGTAAAAGGAAAAACTAGAAGGCACGAAGACCATTCTTAACCATCTCATACACCATAAAGGTGGTGTGCTCATCTTCCTAATGGCTTATAATTAGTACCATTCCATATGTCTGACCGATTTCGAATTGACTAAATTACAGGAAAAAGGCTAGTGTATTGTGTCTGAGAGTCAGAGATGAAAAACAAGCTTGATGGTGTCCAACGTTCAACAAATCCAGGTGCATATTTCGAATGTCTTTTCCAATTAGTTAATTATTTATCATTCAAAGCAGTCAATCAAATGCTATATGCATCGCATTCAGTGGCTGGCAGGACAATTAACCATATGAAAGAATTGGCTTGACTATTTTCACATAGGAATCCTTGTTAAAAGCTCCCATTCTTCACTCTCAAGTGTGTAATACCTGCAGAAGCCGAGTCAATTTACTGTCCCGATAGGGCACATGAACACCTTCTTTTCGCCTTTTATCATCACCAAGTGCACTGATAACGTTACCAAGTGCAAGAAGGCCCTTATTGATATGAACTCCTGTGTAAAAAAATAAAGCTGTTATATACCTTACAACAAAATTCACATACATTAAGTCACAAGCAATTCCACCAACCTTCCTTAAAACGCATGCCATCTGAACCAGTCCTCTTTGCACGCTCAGATCCAGCAAGATCTACTAAATGCAACTTTGCACATAGATACTCTTCATTCATACTGTCATTTGGATTGCTATCACCAGGGAAAACTGGATTGAGCTTACGCATTTGCTCTAGAGTGATGGTAAAGATGGCATGTGAACGACTAGATAAACAAAAAAAAAAAATATCATGTGTCACTAAAGCTAGTGGTATCTACTTCAGCTTCAAAAGTAAGAATTTACTTGCAAAGTCTTCAAACCAGGTGATAAAACATAATTAAAAACTGGAAAGTTTATAAGCTCATGCATATGGTAGTCAACAACAATACTGAACTCTATTATGCATCTCTATCTGAACAGATCATCATCACGAGTCTTTCCATAAGTTGTAGTTGGCTAAGCCATGAGCATGTAATGTATTATAGAAAGCAAATGGTACTTTGATGAAGGGAAATCAATACCTAGAGATACTGATAGTAAGATCAGTAATATACCTCGATTGATTGTTCATATTTGTGCTTCCTGTTGCCCTGCTCAAAGATCCTTGTTCTAGGCAAGTGGCCATTTCTTTAAATGAACTAACACTCACTTCTGTAGATCCTGCCAGTGTTATAACACCATTTGATGTTTCACGAATTTGTATTGGTGGTTTTCCTGGGAGATTTACTTTCCCTCCATGCCCATTTGCAGTATCTGATTTGTTCAAAGTGGTGGGATCCAGCAAATCTCGCACTTCTTCTTTCAGAATCTTTCACATCAAAATCTCACAATTAGATACCCACCACACAATTCCAACATTTGTTAAGAAGCATACACATAGAAGCATACACATACTAGAAACTAGTGGTAGAAAGATATTTTCAAAACTACTGCAGGAGTATACATATAACTCACACAGCACTTCCAATCAAAAGTTACTGGATTTAGATAAACAATATGGCATTAATATCTCATTATCTTCAGTTAAATCACTAACAGATGAGGGAGCAGTCTAATCATTCAACATAATGTTTAGAACTAGACCAGGTTTCTACAAATATATACAAGCAGTTTTTTTAATGGACATTCTATCAACATAAACTGCAAAAGCAAATTCTTAGATGATGTGGATTCAGCAACCTATCTTTCTACAAGCCAGAAATATGATATGCAATTGATTTTTGAATCGAACATGATATTTCAAGTGAAATGCTATAGCTTAAAGATAGTCAGTGAGTGAGTGAGTGAGAGAGAGAGAGAGAGAGAGAGAGAGAGAGAGAGGAAAAGGAAGGGAGAGAGAGCGAGAGAGAGTTAACAGAGAGCTAATTGATGACAAACCCGTAGAGTTAAGAGTGGCAGATGGAGAAAAGAAATGCTTCAACGAACCTCAATGAAAGAAACATGCAATTGGAATTCAATTTGATGCTTTAAAGTTTCAATCTTGCTGAATAGAACATTCATGACTTGAGGAATTATTCCCATTTGGCAACCATCTTTGAAGCCTGTGCCCATTGTATATGTCTTCCCAGATCCCGTCTACAACAGATTGAAAAGTAAATACAAGAAAAGAAATCAACATTTCCACGAACAATTTTGTTCCACTTGAGCAGATTTTCCATGGAAAATAAAGCTTTACCTGACCATAAGCAAGAACAGTCGCATTATATCCTTGGAATAAACCATCAACTAATGGGCCAATACATTCTTCAAACATAGCAGACGAAGGAGTGCTACTGCTCCCATAAACATGATCAAAAGTAAATGCATGTGTGCCTATTTGTACCTGAGACATCCTCACGATCAAAATACTATGTCAGAAAAAAATAATAAACACAATCAGATACCAAAGATATTTAGTATTTTGTGGTGTCCAGAAAGCAGAGCTTAAAGAAACTTTAAAAGTTCTGTAACTATATCACGCAAATGCATCTGCAATGTCACATGGAGAAAAGGAGTGAAAGGAAAATGGCACCTACATTATCCATTAAATAGCAGATGATAAACAACACAAAAAATGAATGCAATTCTGATGTCTTTATATTTCCTCATCATTGAAGGTAATAAAAATGTCAACTTGAACTGCAAATAGAAAGTGCAACTTTGAACATGAGCTTGAGACAAGTCTGCATGGCAGGTATAACAATGGTTGACAGATTTTGACTAGTCCTTAAGGAAATCCAATTTGGATTTCCAAACTGAAAAGAAAAGGAACAGAAACTTTTCATGATCCCTTGATGATAGAGAAGCTTTGTCCAGGTCTTACACTAGAATTACATGACAACACTATAAGTTGATTTGAAAAGAAGCACCTTATTCAGATTGAGAAATAACCAACAAGAAAAAGAAAAAAGATGGACTAACGAAGCAAGCAGGCCACCTTATCACTATCATCACCATTGTATAAAAACCAAAGAAAAACTAAGCTAAACAGAAATTCCTTAGCAGTTAATATCTTTCGCAATAAACTTAACCTCGCAACTTTCAGTCAGTTTAAAGGTTATTTATGAGTGTGGTAGGATTGCTTTTCAAAGTGATTTCGGAAAATCATCAAAATAATATTTTTTTTAATTTTTAAAAATTCATTTTGACAATACCACATCCAAAAACACTAAAAAAAATTAATTTGAAGAAAAAAAATCAAAATTTGACGAAATGCATGCTGAAACTCACTCCCAAACGGTGCCACAGTCAATCCGATTTTGTTAAAAATTCTAAGTAGTTACTGTCTTTCACCATAAACTCAACTTCACAACTGTCAGTCTGTTTAGTCAATCCGATTTTACATACAATTCCTTTGCAATTAATGTCTATCACAATCTCAATCTCAGAAATGTCAGCCCTTTTAGTCAATCTGATTTCGTATAAAACTCAATTCTATATATGTATGCATACTAGATTCTACAAGAATATCCCAAAAAGGCAAACACAAAACAAGGCTCAAGCCATTCCAAAATTGGAATGTTAACGGGACATTTTGTACCAGAATTTAAGACAATCATAAAAGATTTTACTCAATCGAACACAATTCCCCAATCATGAAAATGCCAGACAATGACTTACTTCAGATCCCAACTCAGATTATGATAGCTAAGAGTAGCTTAGCACACTGTTCCAAGTCGAACATGCAATACTTCCGGATTTCCAAATTTTAGAAGAAGAAAAGTAGTAAAGCATAACAATAATCCTAAACAGTAAACTTCTTCCATTGCCAATAAACATCCACTAAGATCCAGATCTCGAAACTCTTAAGAATTTTTTAAGAAAAAGGCACCCTCCCCATTAGACTCACCAAAACTAGCCTTGATTGCCTCTTCTTTTTTACTTTTTAGTTTTTGTTACTCACTCACCCTTCCGCACATTGTGTAATAGTGGAATTGTACGAACCTGAGGCTTTCCAGAGACAACAGTGACGCAATCTTTACAGCCTTGAGCTCGCTCATCGGCGATGAGCGGTCTTATATGAAGAGCAACTTTAACACAGCAATTCTCTCCTCCGTTAGAAGCAGGAGAAGATGAAGGAGAAGGAGAAGGAGAAGGAGAA
>Ga0325400_1005733_pt1 | contig 11736 bp, 8 predicted proteins | sample PopdelMetagenome_2_FD_205662 | JGI IMG/M metagenome (GOLD analysis project Ga0325400, IMG submission 205662) | Populus deltoides microbial communities from Bellville, Georgia, United States - Xylem-PdKOR-R1 | ecosystem: Host-associated > Plants > Phyllosphere > Stem > Wood/Secondary xylem...
TATTTCTCCGTACGTATTATGTGAAACTAAGAGCAGATTTAGGATAGCCCTGATGCTGGAATCTATGTTAGAATTTCGATGGCCTAGGTGAAATCATACAACATTGCAACTTGTTAATAAGTGAATAGAAGTGATTAGGATGATAGCTGTACACAATATAACTAGCTGAAGCTGCAAGAAAAATGAAGAACGAGGAAAAAAGGAAATAGATAGATAAACCTAGCATGAATCTGGAGTCTTAGGATTATTCAACATCTTTCAAAGGGAATGATGCACTATAGATATTTCAAAATTGTTTAGATTACTAGGAAGTAAAGCCTGTCAGATAAGAATCCAGGATACACATTTTTCCTTACATTTGAAAAGAAAAAGATCTTGTTGCCATTTTCCCCAAACTCATTATAGTGTTGTTCCCCCCCTTAAATATTTGGGTTCTTTTCATGTTCTCAATTAATAAACTAGATTTGCGTTTCAGGTTTCCATGATGGAAAAAGATTTTTATCTTGGAAGAATCTTAACTGGGCGTGTTTTTTCTGGAGCTGTTCGTGTTGGAGACAGAATTCATGGACTACGGAGCACAGATTCTGGGGTTACAAAAATTGAAGAAGGAAAGGTTTATATCTAATTTTAAATGCTTTTGAAGAAATGCCTTGTTCTTAAATAATTAAAAGTTAACTACATAGATAGTTCGTGAAGCTTCATGCAGCAGCTATTTATTTCTTCAGTTCAGCCTGTCATTGGATCTGAACAAAAAGTTTCATTTCCTTTTAACCCAAATAAAAGTTTCACTTTTTGGGTGGTTGCAGAAAAGCTTCAATGCTCAATATTCGGACTCATTTTTTATAAATTCTAGTAAAGATTTTCTTGTCTATCCATTTCTGATTCCATTCCAACTGTTATTAAGTTTCAGCAACCCCAAGTACTTGCATCTCTTTTTTTCTTACCACTCAGTGACAAACGCCACTAGCATCATTAAGAACTTTTATTCAACTCCATTGAAATCATGAAATCTGGTAAACTAGTTATGCTGAAAAATGCATGGCTGGCATTGGTTCTGAACATAACATTACTTAAATAGCTCAGGTTGGATACTTAATTCTTCAGAATTGTATTTTAAGATGTTACCAGTTCTATGTAATATGCCATAACTTACTGTAGCAATGCTATGATTGCGCTGTTTAGCGGTTGTGATAATTTGTAACTTTCATCTTCTATCTTGTAGGTTACAAAGCTAATGAAAAAGAAGGGTACAAGCATGGCTCTGATTGATAGCGCTGGAGCTGGTGATATAATATCAATGGCTGGGATGGCTAGTCCAGTAATAGGCCACACAGTAGCTAATGTGGAGGTATACTGCTAGTTTGTTTGCACAGTGTCAGTGGGGTGTTTTGCCATTTATGCATAACATTTTTGTTGTTTGGAAAAATAACTGAATATATACCACTTTGTTTTAGCACAGAATTCTTGATTACATACCTGCTCATGGCTGCATGTTAGCAGATTATTGTTTACTTCTTTTCTTTCAAATAGCATAAGCAACTACCTTATGTATGACAAATTGAAATGATTGCCAAGGCTTTCTTTCATTCATGCTTTAGTTACAGTATTATGTACATCATCGTGAGCACCTTTTGTGTAGAACCACCAATAAGATCACCAAAACAAAGAGAACTGATTCTCTCAAAGAAACTCAAGTTTATTTTATTCAATGTTCAACAATCAAACTGAATGTCTGGTTGGGTGTTTATTTATAGGCACCCAAACAAAAAAAAGAAGAAGAGGAAAACCTAATAGAATTACTAAGTAGATATGGAAACTAATTCCCTAACTACCTACTAAATATAAATGCTAATACTTATCTGATCATCCATCATATAGGCTTTTGTATGCCTTTTAATCTTTATGGTCTTTGCCCCTGAATTTAAGTGATTTCTTGTACTTTTCTTGAATTCAGCATGATCTGATTTTTTCTTTACATGAAACAATGATGATATTTTATAAGTACCATGCCAATTAAAAGGCTAACAGCTGGGTTTAATCTAAATTAGTCATGATGGTATCTGCTAGGTTATGACTGCATTGCCAACTGTTGAGCTAGATCCTCCGACCATCTCTATGACTTTTGGTGTCAATGACTCCCCTCTTGCTGGTCGAGATGGAACCCATGTAAGTGTTTCACTTTTCTTTTCTGTCATAATGTGTAATGTCTGTAAATCAATATATATATATATATATATATATATATATATATATTCTGTCATAATGTGTGTGTGTGTGTGTGTGTATCACGTATAAGGTGGAGAATCACACTTGAAAATGACTTTTATATATATTTTAATTAATTGTGGATTGTCTTCTTTGGATTTTTCTTATATGAACTTCTCGGGATTTTAAAGCCACTTTGGGAAGTAGATTGACAAATCAATTTCCTGTTTGCGAAGCATGCTTATTTGCTTCTCTTCTGACAAATAGGCAGATAAAGATCTCTTTGTTTTGGATTTTTTTTTTCTGATAGGAGACTTGATTTCTTGATAGGTATAAAGGATTAGCATCTCATGTACTTCTAACAATGAAGACTTGTTGCATTCATGTATCTTCTTCAATGTAACAGAGCTTTTTTCCCCATTGTCCCACTAAAGAAAAAAATGCACATAAATTAGAACATGTTGTCAAATTATGGAGTGATGCTCAGAAGAGTATCCAAGATGTTATCCCTTGCTCTTTCCCATCCTCAAGCCTTTTCTATCTCTTTAGATTTTTCTTTGGAAGATATTAGAAGGAATTTCATAATGTTACTGGTCATGGCACTACGAGAGTGTCATCAATAATGCCATCATAGTTTTCCCTGTTGAATTATTTTAACACCTTACAAGATGTCATGTTGATTCCATATTGTTTTGCTTGACATCAATTTAGGGCAACCATTATATTTATTTATGTTTCAATGTTATCCACTGCACAAGAAGTAATTGTGTACTTCTTTACTTCTGTGTTTCTTATATGTTTTTAGCTGACTGGAGGGAAAATCGGTGATCGGTTAATGGCTGAAGCTGAAACTAATCTTGCCATCAATGTGCTTCCTGGCATTGGAGAGTCATATGAGGTTCAGGGAAGAGGAGAACTTCAACTTGGTTTGTTCTTCTTGACGCTAAATTGTGTGGTGCTATTTTATTTCATATTAAGCATAAAAAATTCACAGTACTAAGGTTTACAATGACATCAGTTTCATTTTCATGCGTCTCAAATTTCTGATAGCATGAAGTGTAATATCTGTTGAACGTGGTTCTGACTTCAGATGTTTATGCTTTACAGGGATCTTGATTGAGAATATGAGACGTGAAGGATTTGAGCTGTCCGTCTCACCTCCTAGAGTCATGTGAGTTTGATTGTTAAATGAGGCACCAACTATTGCAATCTAATTTCCATTGCTATAGGGGGGACCATAACCAGGTGATGTCCCTTTTCTTATATATTTTGGACAATTTACTTTGTTGAATCAGGTATAAAACTGAGAATAAGGAGAAGCTTGAACCAATTGAAGAAGTGACCATTGAGGTAAGAATTCAAAATTATATGTGTAATGGTTTCCTTTCACAAGATTTGTGAGATTTTCACATATGATTTTATTTCAGATAAATGAAGAGCATGTTGGGTTAATAATGGAAGCTTTATCTCATAGACGAGCTGAGGTTCTTGATATGGGTCCTGTTCCTGGGCATGTTGGCAGGACTAGATTGTCCTTGACTTGTCCATCAAGGTCGGTGTATAACCTGTCTGCATGAGAGCATTTATTTTTTGGACACATTATGAATAATGGTTTTTTTTTTTGTTGTTATACTTTCCTTCTGCACATTATGCATTTCATTGTAGGTATATATGCATATGTACAAATATGAGTAACTTAGCTTCTAGCGCCCCTTGGAACTTGGATACATTTTTTTCTGAAGTTTATTAATTTTTATCCAATTAATTCATATTTTGCTAAATTTATTGATTTTATCCAATAAGTTCATATTTTATGCTTTCAGTTTGAAATACCCCATGCTTGAGTTTTTATGTTGTGTGCTATAACATTCTCACATAAGTACAATCATTGGTTGCTTGAGCACATGGCATGATTCAATTATGTTGCAACTTAATCCTTTCGATATCATGGGCCTAGTGACTTGGAATATAAGCTACTATTTGGAGTTATTGAGGGCCTTTTTTAACAGAAGGAGTTGCTGAATACTTGATTCAACTATGAACTATATCAAGCCACTAATTGTACAACATCCGTGTTTTTCTTTCATTGTGTTCTGCAGAGGCCTGGTTGGTTACAGAAGTGTGTTCAGCAGTGACACACGTGGAACTGGATTTATGCATCGTGCTTTCCTGAGTATGCTCTACTTGAGATTCTGTTTCCTTGTCTTTTTTCTTGGAAATTGTTTTATCCCTAGTGTGATGTAATTGGATCCCTAATTGATGTGGCAATTTTTTTTCTTACCTGACTCTGGTCCTAGTTTATCTGTGCTGGCCTCCCATATATAGTCCACAAATTCTAGTTTGGGAGGTTTCACTTGTAATCATTGTCTATGCTCATGGCTGTCCATTGTCCAGCTATACAAATGTGGGGGAAATTTTCAAGTCTTTCTAGAGTTAGGTTGGCTTGTTTTGGCAACAGGCTGTTGCCAGGGATCTCACAAATTTCATTCAATGCCAACTCAGAGCAAGTATGTTAACTTATTGAATTGTTTTTGATCCAAGAGAAATGCTAATGATTTCATGTGTAATACATCCATAATGTGGGTGCTACCGTACATCTATTACACGCCCTGATGTGATTCAGAAATGGCAGAACTTGCAACTTTCAACTTTCAACAGCCTTCCTATTCATACAAAATGTGCAAGATCTGACTCAAACACAGTTCAAAAGTTTTTCCCCATCTAGCATTAATCTCTATCTAAATTGTGAGCACTGGAAGAAAATTCCTGAGAACTAAATGCTTAATTTGCCTGCAGTGTTTTAAATTTCCCCCATATCCCAATATTTTGCTTAAGCTTTTTTTATTTACTCTTTCTATTGTACGGTGCTCATGTGGTTTATTTTGCAAACTGCAGCCTATGCAAAACATCGGGGCCCACTTGGAAATGTTAGAAAGGGAGTATTGGTATGTCTTCCTCATTCCTTTTTGTTTGAAATTGTATAATAGCCTAACTGTTATCATAATTGAGTGGAGATCGTCTTATGATTCAATCGAGGTTCTCCTCATTACTAATACATGGGGCATTATATATTTATGTGAACACTCTTACAGTATTGGGAAACTTTGCTAGCTAGGTGGCAATCAATCACCTTGTTGAGTGAGCATTAGCAACCTCCTTGTTGAGAGAGCATTAGCAACCTCCTTGTTTGTGCATACTCCATGTTTATGCATATAAATTGGTGTTATTCAGCATTAGTGGCTTTATTTGTACTTGTTACTCTTTCTCTTATAAATAACCCTTGACATTGATTTTTCCTGTAGACCCTATTGGTCCGGCTTGTTTATGAAGATGGGATTATTGGCTCGTCATTTACACCCCCCCCCCCTCCCTAGTGTTTTTTTTTTTTAACATCCACTCCCTAGATCCTGGTGACTTAGCGGAGTAATTAATTTCATTGAATGGTCTTACGTGACATGCTTATATCCTGTTTCTTGTGCCCTGTACTGGAATGAGCTTTTCAATACCCATTTAAGAATCTCATCTAAGGGGTATGGAGAAATTTTAAAACACTGCTGGCAGAGTCCTAATTTATATGCTGGAACATATTTAATTGTCTGAGTATTCCATAAGTCTTTTTTTCCCTAGGAATCATGTGTTGGTAATAGAGACCTAATTTTTGTATGTTTTGCTCTTGTCATTGAAGTAAGAAGTTGTGTGTTTTTCTTACTACTATTTTTCTGTTCTGGACCTGATTTAATTTTGGTTGCTTGATTGAACAGGTATCGATGGGTTATGGTGCTATTACAGCCTATGCATTAACGAGTCTAGAACCTCGTGGAATACTCTTTGTTAGTCCTGGGATGGAGGTTGTTTTCTTACAAAAATGAAAACACTTACCTGTTTGTTTATCTTTCTGACTGTTGAATCTGTGTTTTTCTGAAACTAGTGAAGAAATGTTTTTTCATTTTCCCCGTGCTTCCTCATGTTAGACATGCATAGAGAAATTTAATTTCTGTTAAGATTACTCTTTTTTTAAGTCCTAATTCATAATAACTACGCGGTACTCCTTTGAAAATAGGTGCTCTCAAAAGATTCTGTAAATAATATAGATAGGATATCTCTCTCATGAACCATTTTTCATGCTATCAAGGCTTTACCATCTTGTCATTGCTCCAGGCACAAATGGGACTGACATGGAATGCACACGAGTCATGAAAAAGTTGATTATATCATAATTCATTCACTGTGCAGTTTTGGGCTGGTTGGTTATCCTAGGACAACGGCCATTTACTGGCAAAAAGTTGTTTTCAAAGGCGTAAGGGTATCTGCTTACTTTTATATCCTTTATTTTGCAGACATATGATGGCATGATTGTGGGCGAACATTCAAGGGATACAGATCTTGATGTAAGAAGGATTTATGCCTCCCATGTTATCCATTTTCATTTACTGTTCAATGATACTAATTTTTTTTTCCTTAAACAGGTCAACCCAGTTAGGGCAAAGGAACTTAGTAACATGCGTGCTGCTGGCAAGGATGAGAATGTGAAACTCTCTCCACCTCGCTTGGTATGCAATTGGAAACTAATTCTTCTTCTTCTTCTTCTTCTTCTTCTTCATGGTTAGGAAGTGAACAATTAGAAATCACTGAAGGAATAATCCAGGTATCCAGGTTGTGCACAAGTGTCACACCCAAGTAAACAAACAAAATGAGAAAAGACGAAGGATTGTTGGAAAATTTAAAAAATAAGAAACAAAACCTGGAAAAGAAAGCATGAAGAGTTACTGTTCAAGTGATTCTTAACTCTTTTTCCTCATACATGTACTGACTGTAAATGCATCTGGACAGGAGCAAAAGGGTTTTACAAGAACTTTACACAGATAGTATATCAGTTCTAGAGAACTTGTCTTGGGATTTTAGGACCATATGTATGAAGACCTGCTTTAATTTTTTAATTTTTACAGGTTTTAGAGATAACAGTAAAGTTTTCAAGCACAAATTGAAAGTACATCTGGATGGGAGTGAAGGATCTTACTAGGACACCACAAATAGGACATCATTTTTATGGAACCTGTTCTAGAATACAAGTATCATACGTGTGAAAACCTACTTTGATGCTTTTCTGTTGAGTTTAACAGTTACAATTTTAACTCTGACAACACTTTGAAAGCAGTCTTGACACTTTCTATTAAGCTCTTGAACAAGAAATGTCCATTAAAAGTGAAGGGCTGTAGACAGCTTAGGCAGCTTTTTGCATGCTATGAATTAAAACTTCCCAGATCTACACGTGATTATTAACATCACAAAACAATTTTGTGCAGATGACGCTTGAAGAAGCCATTGGTTATGTAGCTTCCGATGAGCTTATTGAGGTACATTTCTCTTATTATTCTCTTTTCCTTTCTTGGTTGACATGGTCACAGGGGTAACTTTTTGCTCTGATTGTTTCTGGTATCAAATATCAGACCCCAGACTTACACTTAGTTTGCATATAACTCATGGTTCTTAAGAACTGGTTCAGAACTTCGTATCCATTTTCCTTTCGAATTCTGCTACCGCGAGCTCCTTCACATGCTGCTTAGCTGCATATTTTAGGTCCTGTATATTTTCATATGGCAGTGAACCTTTTTCCATAACGTGTCTGATACAATCTTTGCCCATGCAGGTCACACCTAAGACCATCCGGTTGAGAAAAAGATACCTGGAAGTTAACAAGCGTAAAACCATGAGTAAACGGCTGAAGGAGTGAAATCTATCGAGTGCACCAGAAGCTGTTACCTGTTGTACTCGTTTTTTTGTCTGCCTCTATATAGGTAATGCTAGAAAATACCAAACTGACAAATAATACAGGGGATCTTGTGTTTTTGGTTTTGAAACAATAATGTCTGATAAATTCATCATATTGGTATGTACTGAAGAATCCTGCTGCTACTGCTGTTTCCAAGCTAAAGGTTAATCTAAAGGGGGAGCAATTTTCGAAGTTTCCAAGAATTTTCTATTGTACAAGGACCAATCTTTGAAATCATCTTCTTGATATATAATATGCCTTGTAGAAATGGAAAAACTTGAACGTTACATGTTCTTGTACCTTGTTGAATGAAAAGGAAAACGACAACGACAAACAATGTTGTCAACATCCCACTTTGGTGTTCACATCAGATTTTCATCTGGAAGTGTGATCCCCAAAGAAAAGTTGAAAATTGAACCGTTGAACATGATTAAGAAATTTAAAATTCATGATGGAGAACACGATTGGAAATCAATTTAGTAATGGGATTTTCAATTAATGGAAAACTAACGACCTTTCTGTGTACACCTCTTTTATTTTTTTGATGGGATTAAATAAATCCATGTTCATACTCTATGTTGATTGATTCCGCCATTTTGTGCTATACCTTTTCAAATATCTAGAAGGCTCGAAGCCAGGTGGTTAGCTTAAGGTGAATTGTAAATTTTCTCAAGAACTTTCAAAAATTGACCAGAAAAGAAAAATAATTATAAATAAACAAATAAAATTAATGAATGCATAGAAATCAGAAACAATGTTCAAAAAAAAAAAAACTATTTTTTTTCTATTTTACTGTTCATCTCACGACGCCGTCTCTTTTGAATCAACTTTTAGGAGAAAATATTATATGCCCTCAGATTTTCTTTCTATTTTTTTTTATTATTAATTTGATGATTTTTTTATATATATTTTTTAATTTTAAAAATATTTTATCAGGAAGGCATGACTCTGATGGACACGGGTTGCTTGTGAGATATTAAATATAATGTGAACAAATTTACACTTTATTTTTATTTTTTGAAAATCATTATAATTTCAAGACTCTTTTATTTTGGAGTTATTTTATTTCAAAACTATAGTATATATAGTTACAGTAACTAGTTATTAGTTAATGAAACTTTTTTCCATTTTAATGTTAACTATATTGTTATATTGTAATGTAAATTTGTTAATTAGAGTCGATTTATTTTCGTATTTTAGATTAATTTTTATATATTTTTAAATTATTTTAATATGTTGAATTTAAAAATTTTAAAATTTAAAAAAAATATTATTTTAATATATTTTTAAATAAAAAATCACTAGTATCACGATTACAAATATATTCTAAAATCATTCTATAATAAAAAAATAAATTATTATAATTATAATAAAAAAAAGAAGGAGGAGGAGGAAAATTCAACCTTAATATTTTATTGTTAAAGCTTGAGTCTCTATCTTTCTCTCTCAAATCTGACATCATTTTTCTATACAAAACACACAAGAAGCTCCCTCCCTCCCTCTCTCAGAGAAAAAGCAAAGAATGTTCAACATTTTAAAATTGAAAAACTCTACAGCACAGATCCACATATAACCCCACAACACAACAAGGCCAAAACTTTATTACTCTCCATTTCATTTCCTTTCCCGTATAACAAAAACAAGAAATTTAGCGAAGCAGATGGGTGCTTACAGGGCTGATGATGACTATGATTATCTATTCAAGGTAGTGTTAATAGGTGATTCTGGTGTTGGAAAATCCAATCTTTTGTCAAGATTTACGAAAAATGAATTCAGTTTGGAATCCAAATCCACTATTGGTGTTGAATTTGCCACTCGTAGTATCCATGTTGATGACAAAGTTGTCAAGGCTCAGATTTGGGACACTGCTGGCCAAGAAAGGTCTAATCTTTTTTTCTTAATCTCAAATCATGGATCTTTCTAGTTTTCTAACACGGGTTTTGTCTTGTTTTGTGAAATCTGCATTTGAGTTTATCAGATCTGTATGCCTTTAAGCGGTTTATGCTATAAAGTTTTGTTTTTTCTTTCTTTTCTGATTTGGGTTTTTGATACCTTAGTGTTTTTGCATATTGAAGATGGTAAAGGGTGTTAGTAGATTGCCATAATGTGCATTTTATTGGTTACTTGAGATCAAGTTCGTTATGATATGCTCTGGTTGTAGTTGTAGAGTAGTTAATGGCCTTCTTAATCTGCAATTTTTTTTTTGTTTTTGCATGAATGTAAAATGTAAGTTATGGAAAATAAGATCAAAATGGGATTCCCATGCCAAAAATGTTAGGAGCTGAAATGACCTGAATTGGTCTATTTGGAGATTTAGAATTTGCTGAGGAAGGGATCAAAGGTTTGCACCTTTGATAACAAATAGCTGTTTTTGAGTTGCTGCTAGTTTTCATTTTTGGATTTGTAAAAGAGTAAAGTGAGAACAAGAAATATGATAGTCCAGGTTTTTCATCTGATCTCTGTGTTTATTTTCTATCTTCATTTTGCATCCACCCTAGGAGATAAAAACATCATTTTGAGAGATGGAGTGTGATCCAATCTGCTCTTGTATGAGTTGTGTTGACACAAGTAGAAAGAAAGGGAGAGAATGGAAGTGTGTGTGTGTGTGTGTGTGTGTTATTTCCACTCATTATATAATAAGGAAGGCAGTTTTCATTGTATTTTGTATTCATTGATACAGATACCGTGCAATTACTAGTGCATATTATCGAGGAGCTGTTGGTGCCTTGCTTGTCTACGATGTCACTCGACATGTCACTTTTGAGAACGTGGAGAGATGGCTAAAGGAGCTTCGTGATCACACCGAATCCAACATCGTGATTATGCTTGTGGGAAACAAGGCAGATTTGCGTCACTTGCGTGCAGTTACTACTGAGGATGCCACTGCATTTGCTGAGAGAGAGAAGACTTTTTTTATGGAGACCTCTGCCCTGGAGTCCTTGAATGTTGAAAATGCTTTCACAGAAGTGCTCACTCAGATTTATCATGTAGTCAGCCGGAAGGCTCTTGATGTTGGGGATGACCCTGCAGCCTTGCCCAAGGGACAGACTATTAATGTTGGCAAAGATGATGTATCAGCTGTGAAAAAGGTTGGATGCTGCTCCGCATAGTCAGAATAGATGAAGAAAGGAGGTATTGATGGTAATATTTTCTCCTATTTTATAATTTGCTTTTTTATTATTTGAAGTCGCCTTTCAGACAACAAGAATGTTCAGATGGATAGTTGTAGTCCAATTGCTTGCCTAGAGACAAGCAAACTTGTTGAAGTCGAGAGAAAGCTTAAGAAGGGGGTATGGATCCAAGAGGCTTTTGCATTTGATTGCCATTCCTTTTTCTGATTATTCTTTTGTAAGTTTGTTCCTTGGAGTGTTGTTGTAATTTGTAGACAGTTTCAACCCCCTCTAGTTTAGATTCAAATTTATTGCTTGAATTTGGAAGCTGTTTAGGCAATTGCTCAACTTGATTGATTGATCAATTCTTGATTTATTATTTTACACCATTGACTTCCACCACACCAAAGCTGTCACCAAGCTTGTCCTTTAACATTTAGGAAATTGAAAGGTCAGAGAAGTTATTCTTTTAGCCTTGCTATGCAGTGGCTATTGTCCAAATGAAAGATCGGCATTCTTTCATGATTTTTCTGGGTTGCTTACTTTCCGGAATATTAACGTTTCAAGGATTGCCTGCATTCTGTGTACATATTACAATCCATGATGACCTCTTTATGCAACAAGTGTTAGGAAATTCTAGAAATCAAACAC
>Ga0325400_1005734_pt1 | contig 11735 bp, 10 predicted proteins | sample PopdelMetagenome_2_FD_205662 | JGI IMG/M metagenome (GOLD analysis project Ga0325400, IMG submission 205662) | Populus deltoides microbial communities from Bellville, Georgia, United States - Xylem-PdKOR-R1 | ecosystem: Host-associated > Plants > Phyllosphere > Stem > Wood/Secondary xylem...
AATTTCCAATAAATGTTTGGCCCAGTGCATTTAGCCAAAGACACATTTTGCACTAGCCAAGGACATACACAAACAACCATCAGTTCTCCAGTACTGGTTTCTCTCTGTTATGACTACAACCAGGTTTTTAATGTTCAAGTTTACATTAACTCAATTCACCTGCAAATTTGATGGCTCATCGCTGCAAAGCCCAGCATTTTCACTAGCCATGGAGTCCTAAATCATCAACACAATATTCAATTCAAAAAAACAACAGAAGGAAATGATTAATTAAGCACAAAAGAGGTCTATACCACTATATTAGCTAATGGTGCAACTTCAGAAAGAAGTTCGCTCACAGATTTCATGGTTGGAATGCTAGGACGAACAGACGAACTTGCAGCATCGGTACAGGCAGAACGAAGGCCTGTGATTATCTCATACAAGAGGCTCTAGGAACAAAAAATGGCAAATAATATTTGGTTTCATTTTCTCAAAGAAAAAAAGAGAAGAACAAATAAACAACAGGCCACAAGTTATCATTGCATCATGCTGGTACAAAAGGAGCACTATCATGTTGCCAATCCTTTTGGACGGTAGATGCACCGTCAACTCTCAAGTAGTTGTCATGGGCATTTTTATGGTAACGTTATAACAGTCCAAGCATAATGAGTTTTCATTTTCACGCAAAGCACTCATGTTGACTAAACAGCTGTAAGAAATTGTTGAATAGTTATGGTCATAGTGTCTTGTGTATTTGATTTCTGCAGTCCTTGCATCGCAAGAGATCTCACAAAATAAATAAATAACAGCAGATATACATATACTTCGGATAAAAAAATCATAAATAAATAAATAAAATTGACAGAGTTAATATTTATAATGCACACCCACCAAATGGATGAGATGCCGCTTGTTAAATTTTAAGTTACTATAATGGTCTCTGGGTGGTGAGCTAGCTTATTGGTGCAAAAGCTGAGATGCTTAATTAGAAACAGATTCCAAGAAGCAAGAAGATGTTAGAGGAATTGGTATCGACAGCAGTAAAGGAAAGAAGATAGCAAAAGCCTTAGGTTTGTTAATTACCAAAATCAGCAACTGATCTGAAGTTGGTGTTTTAATTGTTCAAAAAAGCTAGGTAAGGAGATCACCTCATCCATGCCAGCACTGACTTTCAAATCACCCAAATCATAATATCTCTCAAGCTTATTTGAAGAAGCTGAAGTTTGAGGAGGGTGAAGGACATTGAAGAAGAAAATGGATACTGAGTCATAATAAAACTGTGGTCGAGAAGAGTTGTGATCGCCATCAAATTTTATCATGTTCTTATCCCCCTGCAAAAGATGGAAACTTTGTTAATTTGTCAAAATGAGCCAATATGGTTATAGAAGGATAAGAAATTTGGAATGATAATTACTGCATAGGAGTTAAAGATGAGGTCAGCATGGCAGGGTTGAATGAATTTGTCTTCACTGGCATGCCCAAATAGAGCAGGAATGAATGTTTTGGGTGCTACCTGTGAGAATCAAAAGGCATTAATGCCTTTATATCATCCAGGAAATAAAGAACGCAACATATTACTGAAAAATGGGTGTGTGAACGTGGAAATAATATATCTGATGCAAATAAGTCGCATACAATCCCAAAAATTAGGCATTGTTTTTTTTTTGGTGGGCGTACTATAAGAACAATAGTAGGATGGTATGATCTCAACATCTAACGGTCTAAGAAACAAAGACAAACCTTTAGGCAGTTAAGATCCATAATATCAAATTTTGCCTTCTTCTGAATCACCCAACGCATGTACTGTACCGCCATCTTAACCTGATTGCAATAAAATGTCTAAAAAAGTTGCATTTGTATATGCAAGACATTAAGGGAAATAAAACAAGTTTTGAAACTCCAAATAACCTCATATTTCCAGATTGGTTATATATGATTAACAAAGATGAAACTAACAGCATCCAAACCCCAAAAATTACCTGAGGCCACACTAGAGAATCCTCAAAGACACAAATGGTAAGGAAAATAACAGAATAAACATTCAAGGTTTAGAAACCTAGTCAAATACATGGTTACAAGCGTAGCATGCAGTATTTATAACTTGGAGATTGATCATTGAAAATGCTGCATATAGTTATCCAAATAAAAAGGAAATGCAAATTACAAGACTAACACCAATAAATTGCAGAAGTAACAGAAGGATCAACAGACTAAACCAAACAAAACAATATATCAAAAGTATTGGTGTAAGGACAAGTGCAAGAGCTTCCAACAGTTAGGCACAAAACAAAAGATAGAGAGACAGATCCATACAGTAAATTTTGGAAGCCTGATTTTGTATACATCAACGAGTTCCATCATTAGATCAAATAAATTTGCAAAGGCACTATCCAGCACCATTCCAGCTATGGATGGGTCTTCTGCTCCATAGAGAAGACTAAATAATATTACAGAACAACCACTTATCAGTTGTGTTAAGAGTCCTTAAAAAGGTATTTATCATCTCAATTATAAAAATAAAAAAGTTACCTAGTGACTGCACCCATGGATCGTCCCCACAGGCCTATACATGATATTTGTTTGTTGCTTCTTAGATATGAGACCACTACTTTGAGGTCATCTCTCTGTCATAGGGGAAAAGAAGGCATACAGAAAATGAGAGAGGCCAAGTTACATAAGGACTTAATAGAGAAGGGACGTACCTCATGCCAACCAAGGCTCACATAATCACCATCAGATAAGCCAGAACCCGAAAAATCAAGAGCAAAAACAGTGATATTTGATGGAAGAAGAATTACAGCAGCCTCATTTGCATCTGCTCTACATCCGCTGCATTTTTGTGCAAGTTGCTAATTGAGTAAGTTTTCTGCCCTTGTGCACTATCTAACAATTACTAATTTAGGGAAAGGACGAGGAAACACAATGCACTGTTATATACACATATAGTACATTTCACTGCAGATCTAGATTTTATAACTAAGCCCAAGCTGACTTTGATGTTGAAATCGAGCACCTTAATCCCAAACCAGGATAAAGGAGAAGACTTTTAATACAATGACAGCAAATGTAAAACCACTTTCAACATATGGATGTAGATGTCACAGAACCCTAGTGATGCATTGCATCAGAATCCTGATGTTGTGAAAAGTAGGCTATGGTGCTGGGTGTTAACAAAAAAAAAAGAAGCCACATTGGTGCCTAAATGTGGTGAGAAATAGAAAATGGTTCTCATTTATTAGTGGAGAGGTGCGGGTAAGGAACCTAGCTGGAGAGTAGGATTGGTTTCAGGACATGAAATACCAGATCTTCGACAAGAAAGTGAACAAAGTCAGTGGATATGATGGCTGGGAAGAGAGCCAACATGGCTTGCCTCTGGTCAATGAAGTCACTGAAAGAAATGTATGTAGAATGGAAAACCAGATTATAGACTTAAAAATATATTATACTGAAATGAATAGCGATAAGGTAATGGTCTAGAAAATTATCCATGAATGCATCAGTGATTTGATTTGAAACAGAAGCAAATAATAGATTTGGCCAAAAATGAAAACTAATTACAACATTTTTATAGAAACTTTGATCATATACAGAATATAACGAGCCAAAAAAGGAGATCCATGTAGCCTACCTAATTAGTTTGGAACTAAGGCTTATTTAAGCTGAGTGACGAGACTATATAGAAGCAAAACTACATGGAACTGTCAGAATGATTGTTGCCTACCTGTTTCCATGGCAGTATATAACGCAAGGAAGGGGAGTATCTTCAGGGAAAGGTGAAGGCAGGTAATGGCTGCATCGCAAGTTATGACCCCTTGCATTGGTAAGCTGCAAGCAATTAAAGACATAAAGTTAAAAATGGAAGTAAATAGGAACGATAAAAGTGAAAATTAGTGTGAACTAATGATGCCAATACTTGCCTCCACGTCTTGTCTCTTGTATGCTCTACCAGCAAGAGTGAAATCCTTCTCCCATAAATACTGATCTGGGTTATAATCCGCCCTGTACAATAATATATGGAGCTCAGCCAAATACATCATCAATGACAAGAAGAAGCATATTTTGATTAAAGGGAAAAAAGTAAGCAGTAAGCACAGAAGGGTACCTGGGAGGGCGAATTACAAAATTGATGAACTGACCAATCATATCATAGAACTAAACTTGGTTTCTAATTGGGCATATCCAAAAGTATATCCTCCCCTCCAAAAATGTAGCAAACTTGAGCCAAAGTCAGTGAGCGAGCAAGTGAATGATGATGAGAATCTGAACTCAACCACCCATTTACTTGTCTATTTTACCCCATGCCACTTTCAGGGGGGTTTTTTTTTAGGAGTCAGAGACTGTGACAGTGAGGAAAAACAGAAAGCAAGAGAAAAGGAAAGGAAAAGTTTATCAGGGGATCTCAAAAGGAAGGAGTGTTGGCCTTTAAAACCTGGAAAAATAGAATTTCAATTCTTCAACTAGTTGAGCCAACTCATCGTCCTTGCAATGGAGAACGGAAAAAAGAATACCAAATTCAGATCTTAGAACATTAAAGACATCAAACAACAAACAACAAACACCTATTCCTACTTGACCAGGTAAAAGACGAAAAAATGAAAACTTGATGAGAAAGGGTTTCCTTTATACCTTGAGAGAGAGAGAGAGAGAGAGAGTAAGTCCACGTCTTTACCAGCAACAAAAATGTAGATTAAAGAGAGCCATAAAGAAGGAGGAGGAGGAGGAGGAGGAGGAGGAGGAGTGTTTTGACCTCGTTGCTTGCTGCGTGGGATGTGGTTGGGTCGTCGCCGGACACTGGGGATGGGGGAGAGAGAGAGGCACAGCTTACAACAGTACTTTCTACGCTTTTGTTTGATTGATTGTTTTTCTTCTACCTCTGCTTCCTTTTGCCCTTTTCTTTTTATATACCATTAGTAAGTGTGTTCTATTCATTCATCTACATTATTGAATAAATAAATAAATAAGAGAAAGGGACACCAAATTTTTATTCCATTTTAGGATTTTACTTGCATCTACCTGTGGCAGCCATTGCCAGCTTCTGCGTGTCTCCGTCCTGTCCTTTTTAACCTTTACCGATGCTCCTCCTAGGACGACGTTATTCTGTTGTTGTCGTATTTGTTGTATGATTAGTTATTTTATTTCTTTACTTCTTCTTTTCTTGGACAGCTAACCAACTGACCATTCACATCACCTTCCTCCATTCCCCCATTTTGCTCTCCTTTTTTGTTTTTTGTTACGTTGTACTAGTACACCACAGACAACTACAATATTGTTAGATCATACTACTACAGTAAGTGCGCTGATGGTGTTTCAAATTTTAATAAAGAAATAGCAATAATAAAAAAACAACAAATTTCCGAGCTTTTGAACAAGAAATCTACGTTCTTGGTAGAGTAGAAACATGGATTTATTTATGCATATCTCCAATCTAGCATGTATGGCATAAGAATGGGGTTGAATTGAAAAGGGATTTTTCCCATCTGGGACCAGCTCCCTTGCCCTTCACAAGTCATCCAATCTAAGCTAAAGTATAGCTTAGGTTTTATCATACATACGGTCCCCAGTTAAACCAGCCCAGTGACTCCAATGTTGCGTTTCATCAAATACCTGTTTTCTTACAATCCTAGATGGTCCCCAAATTCAGTTTACCTCCTCTAACTGGCATTTAGTTTTTGGTTAAGCATTATGAAGGCACAGATCTAACGTAATAATGTAAATCCAAGTCAAACAAACTCAACCTGCAATCACCATCACTTTGTTTTGGCACCCATGAGCATGAGAGCTCCCAAGGTCCCCTTGATGCTAACGAATGTCGCCTATCCTTTCACTGTTTGGTTTGGTGTCCCCATTAACGTGGGCACTTCAGTGTAGTAAGAATCAGATTAGCATTATATATGAATACAGTCGACATCTGATTTGTCATTTCAAAAACAACATTATACAATACAGAGATGGACACACATCAGATCAACAGAAATCCTTTAAAAAAATTTTCTTCTAATAATTGCTCTAGATGTTTCTCTTGTATATCCATACACATCTCCAGTGACACATCATTGCTTTCCATCTTTCCATGGTATTGTAGAAGGTTTCTTGGGTCGGAGGATGATATTGTCTTCTCAAACTGCACCAAAGATCATGAATAATTAAAAGAGGAGGGCATATTTGGTTCAGCCCATAAGGAGTAGATTTTTTTATCATCATGAACCCAAAGGCAGGATCTTGTTTCTTTTTGGAGAGGAGGGTTGGATGTCAAAGTTTTGGGCTATCACTTGGTTTTACAATGTCCTGAAGCTTCCACCCACCAAGTCCCGCGGAAGCAAATGCCTGTGTAAGACATCAGATCAGGCTAAGATAAATGAATATTTTTTAAAAAATAACAGCAACAGTTTCACCTTATGTAATTGAACCATATATAGCACTGGCAAGCAACAATCCTCAAACTTTACAGCCCCGCCCCAGTCATTTCTAAGTTCATTAGATCACTACTAATTTCTTGAACCCTGTAACAGGTAAAAGCATCAATAATTCTGCTCCATCTGCCTCCACCTAAAATATACTTTTTTATGCAGTTTTTAAGTCTCAATTTAATAGAACTCCATATCTAAATTCATACTTTCATTATTTAGAAACATTCCTATCTATCTGCCAACCATGGAAAGAGGACACTTGCAAGAACCAATGTTCTAAAGCACTGCCAATACATATGCAGGAACTAAATATTTTCTAGGGGGCATTGCTTGTTTGATAGCAGGATGAAGGGCAGTATGCCAGCAAACTCACATTTGAAGTACAAGTTTAAAGGTTATATTGAAACGTGACTACCAAAATCATCAAGCATCATAAAATAGTTGGGTATACTGAGAATAATAGGAACATAAATGGGGTGGGCACTATTGCTGAGAAGGGCTTAAAACTATAGAGGTTAAGAGAATTGAGAATAGGGTAATCTTGGTTAAATCAGTACTTTGAGAAGAGATGACTAATGCGGCCAACAATTATGTCCCAGAAAGAGGTTTGGATGAGGACATTAAGCATAGATAAGCATGTCTTGCAAGGGCCACGATAATCGTGGTAGGATAATCTCAAGGTGTTATTCTGAAAGGAGACGGCTAATCTTTAGCAATTATACCCCATGAATAGGGTATAGCATCAATCAGAAAGCTTTCCAATTTTGCATTGCTTTGACGCATAGAATGAGAAGGTCACTGAACTGATGAATACCAGGCACGAAAAGAAAAGGAGCGAGTCTAACCTCTGCCCAGGATTTCCCAGCAGCTTCAAGCAAAGCAGCATTGCATGTATTTAGCTCTATGGAGGCACCAGAGAACATAGAGGCAGCCTCCTCCCACCCCTTATTATGCCCCATGCACCTGTATAATTGACTAAGAATCAGCATAGTTTTTCCAACTTTATAATCCCAGTTTGTTCCAGAGATAAACAAGGCAATGAGATTTAAGGTGCAAACAGCATTCAATCAAAATGCCTAAAGCCATAATTTCTTAGCACACTCCATTTCTTCTTTTCTTTCCTTCTTTTGTCTTCTCTATAGCCAATTCTCAATATGCCAGGCATGAGTCAATTAACTCCTCAGCGTCGACGTTTAAGAAAATCATCATCTTTATTTGTTTCTTGGCAGGATAGATTACAGAATGCATTCAAATCGCATTTAGAAGATTGAGAAAATCAAAGAAACAAGACGAAAGAATTTATCTTCTAACCAATGGAAGAAACTTTTTCCAAATCATATTGCCAACTTGTTATCAAGAGAGTGTAGCACACGTATTTAATATCCAAATTGCATTGAAATTGAAGAAAGAAACAGGACTAAATTGATCTTCCGACAGAAGAAAGAAACTTTAACCAAGGCAATTGGCAGCAAAAAAATGCGGCAGTACACAAGTGTTAGTTAATCCTTGGGGTGAAAGTGAAGGGAGTATTAACAGCAAAGAAATTGACTCACATGACAGTAAGAATGTCATCCCTTGAGTAATTGCAGATAGCTTGCTGAAGATGGTCGGCAGTCTGACCATCCATAGCTGCAATAGAATAGAAACTTGAAATGAAATGAACCTCTGCATCCAAAAAGTCTGGTGCTTGTTGCTGCATTATTTTAAGTGTTTCCTTGGTTCGCAATGCATCACTGTCATCAGTCATTTTTTACTGAGTATGAATATCATTAATTATTGAAGTATGTATTAGTATGTTGTTAGGGTGGAGGGAGAAGAGAAATGAAAGATATGAGAAACCCACCTAGACAAAATAAGTTGAGGTATCCAACCCAAATGTTGGAGCTTTTGAGAGACTTTGGCAGCATCAAGCTCTCCGCTTTTACTCAGTGGCCGGTCATGATCTATTTTTTTTATTAACACAATTAGGAAGAAATTCATAGATATAGCAAACGGAAGATTAACTGGCCGGTTTATGTTTAAGACTAAAGAAATCAATGAGAAGAAAAATGGGATTGTTAAGAGCAGATAATTACTTCTTATTAGTAGATAGTGGGTGAGAGAGAAAGAGAGAGAGACCTCGAAGTGAACGGTCATCCCAGGAGCTCTTAGCATGACGAAGCAAAATAAGGCGACGGGAAACAGATAGTGAATCAGTATCAGTATCAGCATCAGACACGGCGGAGGCGGCGGTAGTAGATGTGTCTTGTATGACCATGCTGGGTTGCAAGGACCTTGTTCGGCGGCGGCGGCGGCGGCCAGACCTGACTGAAGAAATGGGAGACGGTGGTGGTGGTGTTGGGGAAGGGCAAGGACAAAACTTCATCGTTAACATTAACGGGTTTTTTATGCTAGTGGTAATGTTGGTTAGAGTGAGTGTTGTATTCGCATTCATCCCCCTTCCCTTCACTTCAATCCAGTTCACTTGCTCTTCTACTTTCCGATAAATACTAATCTGCTTTGGAATTCGAGGAGTAACATTACATTAATTAATCAACCCTGTAGTCTGTAGAGAATGAAGGAGTTTTACTTTTACAGATGAGATGGCCCAGATCATATGATATGGATGAGGCCTTTTTTGCTTTGCTTCCCCTAAAACAAGACAAAACTTGGCAAGCCCATTTACTTTACTACTAGGAAGATTGGGATAAGGGCAAGTTTTACCTTCCTTTGGTAATCATAAAGCCTTGATCTTTTTCCCCTCAATAGTCGGGGGCATAAATGTAAGATGCTATTATTTAACTCTCTGACTGGTGCGTCTCACTCTCCCTTCGCCTGTCTATTTTAGCTAGGCCTCCCCCTTCCTCTCTTCTTCTTACAATGATGATGGTAAGTGAACATGACCTTTGATGATTTGATATTACCATAAGATGGTTTTTGTTTTTGGTGGGCAATTGCAATTACTATTTATAAGTACTGACCCTGCCTCCCCTACTTTTGTTTTTTTTCCCCTTTTTTGGATGCGTTATTGTTGCAGAAGGTTCGATTGAGTCAGACGCAGATCACGTCTTAATCCAAAGAGATCTCATACCAACAATCTGCTTTTTTTGGTTTTCCCACCGCAAAATAAACCCTTTAAAAGGTTAGCGGGAATTCAGCACTGATTGGTCTTTTATTAATTGTTTTGCTTCTAATTGGATGCTTCATATACATGTGATATATTAGTTCTATGTAATTTTGGGCAGCAAAATGCGAGTGTAAATGCTCTGGTTATTTGGTCTTTTAAGTACTTGAGACTTCTTTACTCATTGTCCGATGGGCTTTGTGTATATTTCGAAGAACTCCTCCTTCTTTCAAGAGAGTTGTCATTTTGAGATAGATTTTGGATGCAGCTTTTCTAGGCAAATGAGATTGTTCATATTCAGTTCAGGTTTTGACAAGTTTTTAAGATTCCCCGAGTTGGGATTTTTCTTCCTAAAGTTTGTTGGATTCAAAGGAGTTTGCTAGTGAGTTGAGGGAGTGTATCGGAGGTTGTTAATGGGAAGCATAAAGAGCAGTCTAAAGAATCTAAATGGTTGAAGTGTTTTTTTTTTCAGTTGGAATAATTTTACTGTATTTCCTTTTTAGTGGTTCAATTTGGTGCATGTATAAGAGTACTATCATTTATGTGCTGAGTCCATTTGTTAAAGAGGAATAAATATAATAGAATCATGATTTCCTTCTCCTTAATTTCTGTTGGCTCAGCTATAAATTTGATCATCGGTTATGTCCCAGTACCAAGGGGATGAAATGGATCACGTGGTTGATGACTATGAGATCGCAGAAGTAGATGATGATGTCTATTTTCATGGCAGATTCATGGCTGATTCAGAGTCAGAGGATGATGATGATGATGATGATGATGAATATGATCATTTGGTTTGTTCAATTCATACATCAGTTTCCACATTATTTTTTTGTTATTTTTGCCATTAATGTGGAATGGGTCTTTTGTTGTCCATTACATCATCTGGCACTCTTGCTTTTGATGTGATGAAAAATTTATTGACAGATCCTGTTTGTGACCTTTCTGTTCTTTTTTCATTTGGCCCTTGGGTGGGGGTGGGTTGTTGGTTATGCAGGATAATAAGATAACAGATACATCTGCTGCAGATGCTCGGAAGGGAAAGGATATCCAGGGAATTCCTTGGGAAAGATTGAGCATTTCCCGAGAGAAGTACCGACAAACTAGGTTAGAGCAGTACAAGAACTATGAAAACGTACCTCAATCAGGAGAAAGTTCAGAGAAGGTAGAATCTATTTTCTCCTAGTTTGTGGTGCTATTGGACTACTAGATACAGTTGACCCTTCTTTCTCACTTGCTTTTATTTTAACCATCTCCAGGAATGCGAACCTATTAAGAAAGGGGGGATGTTTTATGAGTTCTGGCACAACACCAGATCAGTGAAATCTACAATCCTTCATTTCCAAGTATGCTGATATTTTTGTCCCATCAGCTTGAATTGAATTATTTTTTAGTTGTATGATCTACTTGATAAGATTTTCTTTTCTTACATAATCATGATGTCTGATCTCCATGTGTTGGTGGGTTGGGGGGGGGGGGGTGCTGGATGGTGGTGAGATGCTGATGGATTCCTTTTTTAAGCCTGAGATGAGATGATTTAAGGACATAGTATTGAGACATTAGCTAATGATTGGCAACTCAGGATTTATTGGAACTTCGGTATCTTAGGAGCCAATCTAGTAGACTTTTTGGGAAGCTAAGATTTTAAAAGTATGCAAAGAATTGAAGAAAGGAGCTAGATGTCAACTACTTGAGAGACTTTTGATCATTTGAAGTGTTTTGAATGCGGAAAAAAACTAAAAATGCAAAGGTTTTAAAGAATATTGTTCAAAAGGCTACTTTATGTATTTGAAAACTGTTGTTTTGGCATTGCAGTTGCGAAACTTGGTTTGGTCAACATCAAAGCATGATGTCTACCTCATGTCACATTACTCCATCGTTCACTGGTCATCATTAAGTTGCAAAAAAAATGAAGTCCTTAATGTTTCTGGGCATGTGGCACCTTGTGAGGTATATAAATCTTTTGATGTCTTACAATATAACATCCCACAATATAGTCAAATGCTTTTCTTTCTTTCTTTGTGAAGTTGCGGTAATTACTTCTTTGTATGATAGAAACACCCGGGAAGCCTCTTAGAAGGATTCACACAAACTCAAGTTAGTACACTGGCAGTAAAGGATAGGTTGTTGATTGCTGGGGGGTTCCAGGGAGAACTAATTTGCAAGGTAATCTTTTTCATCTGTAAGTACTTTTAAGTTGCATTGTATTATTCAATAATCATTTTCATCAGAAAAAGAATTTC
>Ga0325400_1005737_pt1 | contig 11731 bp, 8 predicted proteins | sample PopdelMetagenome_2_FD_205662 | JGI IMG/M metagenome (GOLD analysis project Ga0325400, IMG submission 205662) | Populus deltoides microbial communities from Bellville, Georgia, United States - Xylem-PdKOR-R1 | ecosystem: Host-associated > Plants > Phyllosphere > Stem > Wood/Secondary xylem...
GCGCGACGTCGGGCCCATCCCCCTGCTGCCGGCCCTGCTGGCGCAGGAGGCGGCCGGCGGCGCCTTCTGGCGCACCGACACGCATTGGAGCCAGGACGGCGCCCGAGCGGCGGCAGCGGCCATCGCGGAGGCCCTGCGCGACGCCCCCCTGTCCCGCGCCGAGGCGTACCGCACCTCCGCCGCGGCCACGCAGACCGACGGCCCAGGCGACCTGCTGCGCCTGATGAGCCTGGACCGCGTGCCCGACGCCCTGCGCCCGGCACCGGACCGCCAGCACCTGGAGACGACCGCGGCTCCCGAGGACGCGGGCGGCGGCGGCCTGCTGGACGAGACGCCGGCGCCGGAGATCGCCCTGGTCGGCTCCTCCTATTCCGTGAACGCCAACTTCCACGGTGCTCTGCAGGAGGCGTTGCGGAGCACCGTCTTCAACGCCGCCACGGCCGGCGGCGGCTTCGCCGGCAGCGCGGCCACCTATTTCGCCGGCGAGACCTTCCGCGACGCGCCGCCCAGGCTGGTGATCTGGGAGATTCCGGAGCGCGTGGTCGGCCAGCCCATGACCCAGGCCGAGCGCGACTTCATCGGGCGCTGGTAGGCCCCGCGGGACCTCGACCCGCGCCGCGGGACCGGGTTCACGGCGGGTGGGATCAGCGGTCCAGCAGGGCGCGGATCGAAGGCTCCAGCCCCGCCGAGAGGATGGCGTAGCCCACGCCCGTCAGGTGCAGCCGGTCGAAGGCCACCTGGTCGGAGAGGCGGCCGTAGCCGTCCACGAGCATGGTCCCGGGATCGGTGAAGAACACCGCCTGGTTGTCGGCGCAACGCGCCACCAGCTCGTTCACCCGCTGGTTCACGCGCCGCAGCGGATCGTTCGCATCCGCCCCGCGCGGCAGCAGCCCCACCAGGAGGACGCGGGTGGCGGGGGAGCGCTGCCGGATGGTGCGGACCACCTCCGCGATGCCCAGCGCGATGTCATCGGGGGATCGCGCGTAGCCCGCGTTGTTGGTGCCGATCAGCACCACGGCCAGGCGCGGCCGCAGCGTGGCCGGCCACTGCCCGCCCTCGCGCAGGCGCCAGAGCAGGCCCTGCGTGAAGTCGCCGGACACGCCGAGGTTCAACGCCCAGCGATGCTCGTAGAATTGCTGCCACACCGGCAGGTACCAGCCCTGGGTGATCGAATCCCCGAGGAAGACGAGCTGCGCCCTGTCGTACTGCGACGCCACCCGCTGGCTCACCTGCGCGACCGTCCCGCGCCAGGCCGGGTTCTCCAGGTAGCTGGGCTGCGCCTCGGGCGGCATCGGGTTGCGCGACGGCAGGCTCGGGCAGGCCATGGAACCCTGCGCGAGGGCCGGCGCCGGGCCGGCCAGGAGTCCCGCCAGTCCGATCGCCGCACCGATCCACGCCCGGCTCCGAGGCGAAGGGCGCCTCATCGCGGCGCGATCCGATCCTGCATGAGGAAGGAGACGGGCTGCCCGCCCGGCGCCATGAGCCACACGCTGTAGAGCCCGCCCGGGTTCAGCCGCCCCAGATCGAGCGCCGCGGCCCGCTGCGTGCCGCAGCCGGCCCGCACCGTCGCCTGGGTGGGGTTGAGCGAGCGCGTGGCGCCGGTGTTCGGCGCCACCCCGTTGAACACGGACTGGTTGGAGGGGTCGAGCGCCAGCGACCCGTTCGCGCAGCCCGGCACGGCGTTGTAGAAGGTCACGCGCGCGCGGGTCTGGTTGTACTCGGCCTTGTCCGCGATGGAGGTGGCGACGATGCGATCGCCTTCGCGCTGCAGCAGCACGGTGTTCAGCCCGCCGCCGACCACGCTGGCCTCCACCTCGGAGGTGGTGCCGCCCGAGGTCACCTGGAACTTCACCGGCCGCTTGGCCACGTCCTCGGCGACGTAATAGGGGCTGACGCGGTCCGCCCCGGCCTCGCCCAGCGTCACCGCATCGCCGAAATCGGGGCGAACCGTGGCGCCGGCCGGCAGGGCGCTGGCGATCCGCACGAAGGCGAAGCCCTCGGGCAGGCGCTGCTCGTAAAGCATGGGCTGGGCCACCGCCCCCCCGACCGGGACCGCGAGGGCGAGCGCGGCGAGGCCGGCGTGGAGAAGCGTCGATCGGGACATCGGCATCCTGCGTGCTGCGAAAGGGGGAAATGGCCTGCCCACCGGGCGGCCGATCAAGGATTGGCGGCGCGGAGCTGCTGCCCGCGGAGGCGGGCGGCATCCTCGAGCGCGCGGCGGGCCCGCACCTGGTCGTCCCGCGCCCGCGCGATCCTCGCCTCCAGCAGCGCCATCTGCAACTCGTCCGCCCGCCGCGTCCTGCCCTCGCTCAGGATCTGCTCCGCACGGCCGATCTGGCCCCGCACCACCGCGATCTCGCCCGCCACGGACCGCGCCTCGACGTTGTCCGGATTCTGGCGGAGCACGCCCTCGGCGACCTCCGTCGCGTCCGCGCCGCGGTCCGACCGCGCGTAGACGCGGGCGAGCGAGAGCTGCGCCCGCCAGCTCTCCGGATCCCGCGTCGCCGGAACCGCTTCCGCGGCCGCCCCCGCGCCGCTTCCGGCCGGTCGCGCGGCCGTCCGCGGGCCCGCCGGGGCGGCCGTGGCCGTCCGCCGCAAATCCTCCGCCAGACGCGGATCGCGCTCCGCCCGCTGCGCCAGGTTCTCGGCCGCGCCCTCGCGTCCCGCATCCACCAGCGCCGCGGCGATCGCCGCCTTGGCCGGGGCGGGGGTGGAGTCGCCCGACGCGGCGCGCCGCGCCGCCTCCAGGTTCTCCGGCTGGCGCAGCCGGTTGAAGATCCGGATCACCTCCGCCTGCGTCGAGCCGGTCGCGTCCGGCTGCCCCGCCAGCGCCACGAGGCGCTGCGCCGCCGCCGAGCGCGGGTTGCCCCGCGCCGCCACCTCGAGCTGGCGTACCTCCAGCTGGCGGCGGTTGCGGTCCAGCATCGTGTTCATGTCGGCCGTCCGCGAGCCGGACGGGATCGCCTCCAGCCGCTGCACCGTCTCCCCGACCCGCCCGTCATACTCGGACAGGAGCGCCGAGGCGTAGGTCGCGTCCCGCGTGCCCTGCCGGATGAGATCTCGCTCCACCTGCCGCGCCTCGCTCTGCTGCCCGACGGTCTTGAGCGCCCGCGCCAGGTCGTGCGACGCCCACACGTTCGTCGGCTGCGCCGCGACCGCGCTCCGCAGCGTCTCGATCCGCTGGTCCGTCGCCTCCTGGCGCTGGGCCTGCCCCCGAAGCTGCTCGGAGCGCGCGGCCTGCGCGTCCCCGCTCGGGCGGTAGCCGCTGGCGCGCGCGAAGCGATCCGCCTCCTCCAGCCGGCCCTGCTGCACCATCGCCCCGTAGAGCGCGGCCTGCACGTCCGCCTGGCCCGGACGGCGGCTGAGCGACTCGCGGAAGCGCAGCTCCGCCGTCCCGAAATCGTTCCGGCGAACCGCGACCTGCCCCAGCAGGTTCGCCGCGTCCGCCTGTTCCGCCGGCGTACCCCGTGCCAGCTGCTGGCCCAACGACTGCGCCTCGTCGAGGCGGCCGCGCTGAAACGCCTGCCAGCCCCGCAGCGAGAGGCCGGTGCCGGGCTGGTTGCTCCGTGCCCCCGCGTCGCGTCCGCGCTGCGCGGGCCCGCGAGAGCCACTCGCCACGCGGCCCGCGTTGCTGCCCGGCTCGGGATAGGGCACGCCGTCCCTGTCCACGTAACCGAAGGCGCGCAGCATCTCCTCGCGACGCTCGGGCGCGATCTCCATCGCGCGGTCGAAGAGGACCTTCGCCTCCGCATCCCGCCGCTCCCGGCGCCGGACGATGCCGAGGCCGACGATGGAATCGACGTCGTTCGGGTTCTCCGCCACGGCCTCGCTGAAGAGGCGCTCGGCCTCGCGGGGGTTCTGAGGCAGGGCGTCGTAGGCCTCCTTCCGCCGGGCCGATTGCCGGTCCAGCGGCCTGGGGCGCGACTCCTCCAGCTTGGCGAGGATTTCGGGATCGCCCGGGAAGACGCGCAGGTACTCCTCCACCTGGATCAGCGTCTCGGTGTTCGGCCCCTGCCAGAGAATCGCCTGCCGCCAGGCCGCGCGGGCACCGCCGGCCACGTCGGGCGACTGGGCGAGCTGGCGCAGGATGTCGATCGCCTCCCCGCGGGTCGTCTCGCGGGTGGCCAGCATCTGGGCGAAGGCCAGCTGGAGCGGCCGGTTCTCCGGGTTGCGCCCCAGCACCGCCTCCATCGCCCTGCGCGCTTCCAGGAAGTTGGACAGGGAAACGGTGGCGTAGGTCTGGTAGTACTCGGCGGCGTAGATGTCCGGCACGTTGCCGTCGGGGAAGATCTCGCGGTAGCGCTGGATCGAGGCCTCGCGTTGCCCGGCCTGCGCCAGTCGGCGCGCATCGGACAGGATGGCCTGGTCCACGCTGGCGATCCGCAGCGCCCCCGCCGCCCGCGTCGCCGCCGCCGAGCCCGGCGCCAGCTGCGTCACCCTCTCGGCATAGGCCTCGGCCTGCGCCCGGTCCCCGTTCAGAGCCGCGACCTCCGCCGCGACCGCCAGCGCCTCCGGGTTGTTCGGCTCCACCAGAAGGAGGCGTTCCAGGGCCTGTTGGGCCAGCTCCGGGCGTCCCTGCGCGCTCCAGTAGGTCGCCTGGTCCATCAGGATGGCGGAGGCGCGGTTGGCGGTGCGGGAGGCCGCCGCGGCCGAAGGACCCGCGGCCGGCAGCGCCGCGGAGGGCGATCCGACGGGGGGGACCGGACCCTGCACGGCCGGCGGGGCGGCCGGATTCAGGGCCGGCGCGGCGGCCGGCGACGGGGACGGGTTGGGCGACTGGCCCGCGGCCTGGGCCAGGACGTCGGCGGGAAGGGAGAGGCCGAGGGCCAGCGCCGCGGCGAGGGCCGGGGCGGCGGCCCGGGTGGCGGCGGTCCGGGTGGCGGCGGCATGGCGCGCGCGGCGATGGTCAGAGCGGCGGACGGGCACGCCAGGCTTCCTTGCAACCGGCCGCCCCGTCCAGGGGACCGGGCGGCGAACGCCCTCCTGTCGCGGAGGGCAGCACTCGTTATAGCGTTCCGGAACGGCTCGGAACAACGCCGCGTTGCACCATCGACCGTCGGGCAGGTGCCTACGCCGCGCGGCGGGCCGTCCGGCCGTCCTGCGCATAGACGGCGCGCAGCGAGTCGAGGAACTCCTCGCGCCCGATCACGTCCCGCAGGCTGGAGGACAGGCGGGCGTGGTTCTCCGGCACCGCCCCCTCCAGCATGGCGCGCGTCAGGTCCGGTACGGAGCCGGCGCGGAAGTGCAGCCCGTCGATCCCGTCCAGCACCTTCTCCGCCATGCCGCCGATGCCCGAGACCATCAGCGGCGTGCCGGCGCGGCGCGCCTCCTGGATCACCACCGGCGAGTTCTCCCACCAGATCGACGGCATGACCACCCAGCCGACCGAGGCCATGAGGGCGAGCACGTCGGAGGAGTCGTAGCGTCCGGCGAAGGTGATCCGGTCCCGCGCCGCGGCGATGGGACGATCCAGCTGCGGGAAGAAGCGCAGCGTCTCCTGCTCGGTCGCCCCGTAGATCATCAGTCCGAGGGTGGGATCCTCGGCCAGCGCGATGGCGAAGGCGGGGATCAGCACGTCCAGGCCCTTGAACTCGGTGGGCTGGCCGAAGAAGGCGAAGCGGCCGGCCATGCGGCCGCTGTCGCGGGCGCGGCGCGGCAGGGCCAGCAGGTCGTCGCCCAGGTAGTTCTCCAGCACCGTGCCCTGATCCGGCGACAGGCCCCAGGCGCGATAGCGCTCGGCGATGAAGTGGCTGGGATAGACGAAGTGGTCGAAGCGCCGGATGCCCGCGATCATCATCGCCTTGCGCAGCCGCAGCCGCTCCAGGGTCTGCTCGGGGAAGCAGGTCAGGCAGCGCTGCGCCGTCTCCTTGCGGCACAGCTCGCGCGAGCGGGTGCGGATCATCTGTCCGTGGTGGCTGCAGATGGCGAGCATCTCGTGCAGCGTGACGATCATGCGGGCATCCGGCCGCGCCTCGGCCAATTCCGCCACGAGGTCCAGCCCGACCCGCCAGTAGTGGTGGAAGTGGTAGACGTCCGACCCCAACCCGGCGAGCAGCTTCACCAGGGCGCGGCGCTCGTCGGCGCTGCGCCACCACAGCCGGTCCTCCTCCATGCCGCCGACGGCGTAGAGGAACTCGCCCTCCCCGTAGCGGGCCACCATCTCGCCGCGGTCGGAGGGGGACTGCCCCCCGGGCAGCTCGATGGCGGAGACGAAGTGGGAGGTCCAGCCCTCCCCCGCCATGGTCTGGAACTGCCGGTAGGCCGCCGTCTCGCCACCGCCCTTCGAGAAGTCGGGATGCGCGTGGGCCACCACGCAGACGGAGGGGTTCCTCATCGCCGTCCCCCCGTCACCGGGACCATGTCCCACAGGCTGCGCAGGTGCTCGGTCACCAGCCCTCCGATCGCATCCGCCCGGCCGGCCGGCATGGGAAGGGCGGAGGGATCGGCGCCCGCCATCAGCGCCACCAGGCGGCGCAGCGTGCTCTCCATGTCGCCCACCCCCGCCATGCCGTGCAGCGCCGCGATCATCGGCACGCGGTCCGCCGGGATGGCGTTCGAGGCCAGGCCGGACGGATCGCCCCCGACCGCGGCGTCCACCAGCGTGGCGGTGTCGATCGCCGCCAGGGCTCCGCCGTGGGCGGCCGATTGCCGACCCGCCGCCAGCAGCGCGCTCTCCGCCGTGCTCTCCACCAGCACCTCCAGCCGCCCCCGGCGCATCAGCGCGGCCGCGGCCCGCGACGCGACGCTGCCGCTCAGGACGATGCGGTCGAACCGCGCCTCGATCTGCGGGGCGAGGAGGGAGAGGAGACGGGCCGCGTACTCGTCGTTCACGTCGAAGAGGAGGGCCGTGCCGCCCGGCGGCGCCTGGACCCCGACGAGGCCCAGCCCATCCATGCGCCCGCGCAAGGCGGCGCCGCGGTCGGCCAGGGCCTGGCGCACCCAGTCGTGCAGCACCGACTGGTCGGCGCCCGGAAGGTCGAATCCGGTGATGGTGAGGGTGTCGAGGTAATCCGCCAGCCCGGCCGGCTCGGCCTCGGCACGGAACCACCAGCGCTGCGCGCCGCGGCGCACCTCGATGACGGCCTCCACCGCCGCGGCGTCGGCGGCGTCCACCCGGCCGGAGAGGGCGAAGCCGCCCTCCAGCCGCGCGTGGCGCGCGCCGCCGATCGCCTGCACGCGGATCCCGCCGTCCCGCGCCTGGACGAGGGCGCAGGCCATGATCCGCCCTGCCTCGCCCGGGATGGGGGGCAGGTTGAAGCCGCCGGAGATGGCGATCTGCCCGTCCGGCATGATCCGGGCCGAGACGCGGCGGAAGTCCATGAACCATTCGGAGGCGCCGGCGAGGCGTGGCAGCCGGTCGAGCCAGCCGCCGAAGATGCCGGCCGGGGTGCCCTCGCCCGTCAGGGTCTTGATCCGCCGGGGATCGGCGGCGGAGGCGTGGAGAAGCTGGTAGGTGGCCCCCCACTGGCGGTTCAGCGTCACCCCGGCGACGTCGGCCGGCAGCTCGTAGGCCTCGAGGTCGATCGGCGCCTCGGCCGGCGCGTCCTTGCCGGACAGGCCGATGATCAGCCGCCGCCCGGACGCGCCGGGCGGGATGGCGTGGACGAGGCTGAAGCCGGATACGGCCATCCCCTCCCCCGCCGGCACGTCGGGCCGGGGATGGATGTCGAGCAGCAGGCTTTCGACGGGCTCGCCGGGCCCGGCCTCGGCCCGCAGGCCGAGCGTCTCGTCCGCGGGGTGGCGGACCCAGCCGAAGACCGCGCCCTGATCCGGCGTGACGTCCCCGGCGCAGTCGAGACCGGCCTGCAATCCCTGCCCAAACTCGAAATACATGCGATGCTCCGGCCAGGAAGGGCACGCCTCCGCGGCCGATTAGAAAGGGTCGGGCGCCCGGAAGCAAGCGCCCGCGCGGCGGGCGCCCTTGACCGTCCGGCCTCCGGGCATCCTATCCTGGCGGGACCGGCCGCCCGCCCGGTGCCGTGTTCCGACCTCCTCGCTCCGACGGGTCGCGCCGGCGGCGCCGGAGGCCCGCCCTCCCAACCGAGACCTCTCCCCGCATGCGCTGCCTCGTCCTCTCGCCGACGCCCACGCATCCGCAGGATGCCGGCAACCGCGGGCGGATCCACGCCCTCCTCCTCGCGCTGAAGGGCTTCGGCCACCGGGTCGAATTCGCCTTCGTGCGGCGGGAGGCGGTGGCGGAGGCGGCGGTCGACGCGATGCGCGGCGCCTGGGACGCGCTGCATCTCATCCCCTACGACCGCACCGCGGAGCGGGCTGGGCCCGACGGCACCTTCGGGCTGGACGACTGGTTTCCGCCCTCCGTGGAGGCCGCCGTCGCGGCCCTGGCGGCCGCCGGGCCCTACGACCTCGTGCTGGTGGAGTACGTCTTCCTCAGCCGCGCGCTGGAACTCTTCCCCGCCGGCACGCTGAAGCTGCTGGACACGCACGACGTCTTCGCGGACCGCCACCTGCGGCTGGAGGCGCTCGGCCTGCCCGCCGGCTTCTTCCACACCACGGCGGCCGAGGAGGCGCGCGGGCTGGACCGCGCCGACCTCGTCCTCGCCATCCAGGACGACGAGCGGCAGGCCTTCGAGGAGGTGACGGTCCGGCCGGTGGCGACCCTGGGCTTCCTGCCGGCGGTTCGGCCGGACGCGCCGCCGGCACCGCGGGACGCGACGGGGATCGGCTACCTCGGCAGCGCCAATCCGCTGAACGGCCGCGCGCTGGAGCGCTTCCTGGAGGCGCTGGACCCGGCCTGGCTGGCGGCGCGGGGGGCGGAGATGCGCGTCGGCGGCGGCGCCGCGCGGCTGGCCGGGCCGGCGCGCCCGGGCCTCGTCCCCGTGCCGACGGTGGATCGGCCGGAGGCCTTCCTCTCCGAACTGGCGCTGGCGGTGAACCCGCACGAGGGCGGCACGGGCCTGAAGATCAAGACGGTGGAGGCCCTGGCCCACGGCCTGCCCGTGATCGGCACGGCGGAGGCCTTCCGCGGCCTCGGCGCCCGCGCCGCCTTCCATGCCGCGCCCGACGCCGCCGCCACGGCGGGCTTCGTCCGCCGCTGGGTGCGCGATCCCGCCTTCCGGGCCGAGGTGGCGCGGGAGAGCGCCGCCCTGGCCGCCCGCTACGCCCGGACGGTGCGTCGCCAGCTCGCCCCCTTCCGCTCGGCGGCCGCGCTGCGCGCGCTGATCGACCGGCCGCGGGCGCTGCTCGTCACCGACATCCCCTTCTGGCGGGAGAGCCTGGGCAACCAGGCCCGCATCGCCGCCCTGCTGCGCGCCGCGCGCGGCGAGATGGACCTCGACACCCTCTTCCTCGGGCGGCTGGAGCCGGAGGACGCGGACGCCGCCTCCCGCGTGCTCGGGCTGCGCGGGCGGCTCCTCGCCTCGCCGCCCGGCGATTCGCGGCGGGAGGGGCCGGTGCCGTCGCACGCGCGGCTGACCGCCTTCGAGCGCGGGCACTTCGACGCCGCCCACTTCGCCGCCGCCGAGCGGATCCTCGCGGAGGGGCGGCACGCGATCCTGCTGGTGGAGTACGTGCGCCTCTCCTGGCTGCGCCACGCCCGGCCGGCGGCGATGCTGCGGGTGCTGGACACGCACGACCTGATGTCGCTGCGCGCCCTCAACTTCGAGCATTTCGGGCGCGAGCACTTCCTGCGCCTCTCGACGCTGGAGGAGCTGGAGATCCTGGCGGGCTTCGGCACGGTGCTGACCATCCAGGCGGCGGAGCACGCGGTGGTCCGGGACGCCCTGCCCGGCCGCGCGCTGATGCTGCCCCACACCATGCCGGACCAGCCCTTCGGGGGCCCCTTCGCCGGCCGCCCCGCCCGGGAGATCCCCCCCGCGCGCCGCATCGCCTTCATCGGCGGCGACAGCCCCATGAACCGGGACGGGCTGCGCTGGTTCGTCGACCAGGTCTGGCCCGCCGTGCACGATCCCGCTTCGGGATCCCTTCCGGAATTGCACGTGGCCGGGCGCGTCTGCGACGCCCTGGCGGGCCGGGACGTGCCGGGGCTGCACCTGCACGGCGAGGTGGAGGATCCCGTCGATTTCCTCGCCACCGCCGACCTCGGCATCAACCCGGTGTTCTACGGCGGCGGGCTGAAGATCAAGACGGTGGAGTACCTGATGCGCGGCCTCCCCGCCGTGCTGACGGAGGAGGGCGCCTACGGGCTGGAGGGGGGCGAGGGCACGGCCTATCTCGTCGCCCGGTCCCGCGCGGAGTACGTGGCGCATCTCCGCGCCCTGCTGCGGGACGGCCCGCGCCGCGCCCGGCTGGCGGAGGGGGCCTTCGCCTTCGGGCGCGCCCGTTTCGGGCCCGAGGCGGCCGCCGCGGCCTGCCGCACCCTTGCCAGCCTCGCCCTCACCTTCCAGGACTCCGCGCGGGCGCTGGCGGCGGGGGACGATCCCGCCGCCCGGGCCGCCTGACCGGATCGGAGCCGCCATGCCCCTCGAGACCCCCAGCGACGGCCTGGACCTGACCGCGATGCACGAGGCCGGGCGCGCCGTGGAAGGGGCCGCCGCGCGGGACCGGGCCGAGGCGATCCGCGCCCGCCTCCTCCCCGCCCTCTCCGCCCTGCCCGATCCCGTGCGCGCCGCGATGGAAGCCATCATCGGCGAGATGGGCCGCATCGCCGCCGAGGCCGGTGCCGCACGGCAGGAGGCCGGAGAGAGCAGGCGCGAGCGCGGCGAGTGGCTGCAGATCGACCCGCTGCGCCACATGCCCGGGGATCGCGGCCAGCCGATCCCGCCAGCGGCCGCCAGCCTGGACATCCGCCCGGGCGACCCCGATTTCGTCGGCTTCGGCTGGCACACGGCCGAGCGGCGCGGCGAGGAAAGCTGGCGCTGGAGCGGGCTCGCCCCCGCCGCCTCCATCGTCCTCCCCGATCCCGGTCCGGGCACGGTGGAGGTGGCGCTTCACCTGGAACTGCCCTTCCGGCACCCCTTCGACCTCGACCGCTTCACGGTCCTGGCCAACGGCCAGCCCCTGGCTCTGGAGGCCGATCTGGCGGAGCCCCATCGCGGCGTCTTCACCGCGCAGTGGGAGGGGTCGGATACCCCGGGCGGCACCCTCGCCCTGGTGCTGCTCGGCCCGCTCGTCTCCAACCCCGCCAGCCCGGACCAGCGCAAGCTGGGCGTGGGGATCCAGCGCGTCCGGGCCCGGCGCCTCTCCGCCGATCCGTCCTGACGCAGCGGCCCCGGCCTCCGGGCACCGCGGCGACGCGGCTCGCGCCTCTTTCGTTCCCGGCGCGGACGGGCGCGCACCCGGCTATTCCGGTGCGGCGGCCGAAGGGCTAGTCTCCCCCCATCCCGGGCCAGGGCCCCGAGGGCGGCCGCGTGGGGCGTGCCGCCGCCGGCCACGGCGCCGATGCGAGGCCCGGCTCCGGGATAGCCTCGATGAGATCAGGGAGAGGGGGAGCCGCATGCGCGCCTTCGACGGACAGTTCAGCGACAACAAGCCCATCCGGCGCAGCCTGGACGAGAAGCGCCGCCTGCTGGCGGAGCTGGAGCAGACCCTGGCGGGGATGAAGACGCACACCTCCCCGACCCTGCGCGAGAGCATCAAGGGCCGAATCCTGGAGCTGCGCGCAGATATCGGCAGCGCCGCCAAGCGCTGAGGCGGACGCGAAGAGACGGCCCCGCATCCCCCGGATGCGGGGCCGTTTCCGTCTCTAGCCGGCCAGTTCGGCCAGCAGCCGCGCGTGGCTGCGGGCGCCGTGCATGAGGCAGGCCCAGTC
>Ga0325400_1005738_pt1 | contig 11730 bp, 7 predicted proteins | sample PopdelMetagenome_2_FD_205662 | JGI IMG/M metagenome (GOLD analysis project Ga0325400, IMG submission 205662) | Populus deltoides microbial communities from Bellville, Georgia, United States - Xylem-PdKOR-R1 | ecosystem: Host-associated > Plants > Phyllosphere > Stem > Wood/Secondary xylem...
AATTCAGTTGTCATCTTTGAAAAATCATATCTCCCTTATATGACATTTTTTTGGCTGAAATTTAGAGAGTTGATAGCTCTTTGACTCAGGAATCCAAAAAAATTGAGTTTGCATCAATTGGACTTCTGTAGCTCTAGATATTCAAGTCAAAATGGTCGAAGGTCAACATTGGCAGATTGCGAGATATGACTTTGAAGGCTGAGATTTCCATGCTCTTCCTTATTTTATTTTCTTTCCTTAGCTTTCCAGAAATATATGGATGTTATCTTTTTAATGCCACTAGAATGACTTCATTTTGACCCCTAAAGCTCACGCACTGCACAAAACATCGACTGAAGGTCAAATCTGCCAATTACCTCAAATTTACTACTTTTTGCATCTTTCATCCAAAAGTGCATTCAAAACATAAAACAAAGAATATCAAGACATTTTATATATAAAACATAGGCAAAACACTAGTTCAATGTGGGTGAAACTATCGAATAATATGGTTGCATGAGTAAGCTACATTGTTTGATTGTTTGATATATGCTAAGGTGTTATTGTATTTCTAATTGTCGACCCATCTATGGTTTAAGAAAGGTTCTCCTTGGTAAGGAGATCCTTATCTTATCAAGCAGAACCTAACCTTTCTATGTCATCAAAAGAAATACCTTTTTAATATCAGGAATATATTTTATGTATAAATTCATAATCATAGATACTATCCCAATCTTGGATGACCCATACTTAAAAATGCCATAAGGGAAAGATATTTGTTTGAAATAGAGTTTAGACAAGCACACAATTATGTTCTATTTAATTGTGATGTGTTGAGACCTTTTATTAAGTAAGTATATGCACTAAAACTTTGTTAAAAATATACTATTTATATATTGTAATATCATAAACTCATATAATTTTAAAAACCTTGTAGGTAACATTGATAATATTTATTGTCGAATAATTCACAGCTGACCGAATCCCAAATCTTTTGATTACAAGATGAACAATTTGTCACGTGGTCAAAAATACATATAAGTACTATCACAAACTCATTATCTCTTGCAAGTTACTATATTTCATTACATAATTCTTGTTTATCATTCATTGTTATACTTGATATACAAGGTTTATCAAATGGAAAGGAGTGTTACTATTTCATTATCTTTACTAAGCCTAGGTCCTAAAAGAAAGTTAAGTGCTACAATGAGTATTTTGTCAATAGATATGTCTTTTATACTGAAGAATACGGGCATGGAAGAAAGACATATAATAACGGTGTTTGTGTTAAGGGATCGACTTGTAATGAGTTTGAAGTTGACTATTATGGTAACTTAGAAGAGGTCATCGAATTGTAATATCATATCGAGCATAACATAATGTTTATATTCAAATGTTATTGGTATGACACCACTGACAGAGGAATCAGAGTAGATCCTCACTATGGTCTAGTCGAAATCAACTCAAAAGCTAGACTCCATAACATAAATGATGTCTTTGTTTTCACAAAGCAATGTCAACAAGTTAGATTATTACACATACACCTTTTCCTTTAGAAAGGATTGATCAAGAATTGATTGGTTATCCGTTTTAAAAACGAAACCCTAGGGGTCGTGTCGAGATTGTTTAAGATGAGAACAAAGACACAAGTGTGTGAGATGATGACTTTTAAGTTAGTGAGTTGGTTGAATCATATCGAGTTGCTCCTTCGATTGACTTAGAAGAAAATTCAAATTTTCACGTTTTTTATGATAGTCTTATTGATGTTGACATAGAGGAGTTGAAAATTGTTCTGAGCTCCAGTGGACAAGCATATGTCGATAAAGATGATAATGATATCCACATTGAAAATTGTGATGGAGCTGATGATGATTCAATTGAAGAAGAAGAAGAAAATTCTGACTAACTATCAGAACACGAAAGTGTAAAGGAATTGTTTATAATGTAATATTATGGATGAAATTTTGTAACATGAAAAATTTATTTTATAATTTTTATGTTCATTGTTGTTATTGTGTTGTGTGGGCAGTTTTCAATTTAAGTTTTTGCAGGGAGGATAAATAGGCAATACAAACACAATCTATCATGCACTGTGCACATCACCGACGGATTTACAGATGAACTTAATTATGTTGGTATTTTCTAAAGAGTTGTAAAATATTTACTGCATATGTCACTCTCACTGACGTCTTTACAGATGGAATAAGTCCGTTGATATTTGCCAAAGAGTTGTAAAATATTTACCCCATATGCCACAATCACTAATGTCTCTACAAACGGAATACATCCGTCGTTATTTTCCAGAGGGTGATGGGAACTATTCACCTCATATGTCAGTGAAGTCCTGTGAATCACCGATGGAATTATCGACAGAATGTGAATTCTAAAGCATGGGTAATTAATGCATTTATAACCATGTATACTTATTTCACATTACCGACAGACTATGAAAATTCTAGAGGGTTATTTAAAGATTTTAGTACAAAATTGAAAAATTTAAAGTTAATTCACCGATAAAATAATTAAAAATAATATTATTTAATAGTCCATCGGTGAGTCTGTTGGAAAAATTGCAGTATAAATCCCATCGAAAGCCCCTTCAGTTCATTTTTTTATCTCCTTCGTTTCATCGGTTTTTTCTCTCTCCTTCGTTTCAAAACATCTCTTGTTTTTTTCTTGTAATCTCTATCTATAGTTATATCTTTATCTTCACCTATGTTATTGTTTTTATTGCCATAATAATTTATTATTTTGTTGAATTTTAATTGTTATTGTTGAATTTGCCTTGTAAATGTTAAGTGAATATATATGATTAAATTAAATTATTTTATCTCAATTTTACTATATTATTGTATAATAGAGTGTTTGATTGTTTTCATGAATTTTAATTGTTATTGTTAAATTTATATAGATGTTAGTTGAATATATAGAATTAAATTTTATTTTTTTCTTTTTTATTGTTAAATTTGTATAGATGTTAGGTTATATATAGGATTTTTTTTCTTTATTTTATGGTTAGAAACATTTTATTATCATTTTGAAAATGAGATGAAATTGAAAAATATGAAATTTCAAGTATAAATAAAATAAAATCAACTGGTTTATCGCATATATTATTAATATTTAGAGATTTCAAAAATTTAGGTAGTCTCTAGTATAGGGGAGGTGCTGCCAATGTTTTTTTAAAAACTTGAATTTGATTATGTAATCATTAGTTTAATTTGTGTAGATGCGTAAAACAAAATCAACAGCACGTCGTGAGCATATGGTTGCAGCTAGTTCTTCTAGCGGCGAGGATGACTTGTCCTTAGGTGCTAATCAAGAAGAGGCACCTGCGCTAACTCGCGATGCTGCCTCTTCCAGCGTGGTTCCACAATGCAGAGACGATGTACCTTCACAACGAGGTCAATTCATCCACAAGTACGAGGCACATTGAAAAGACGACCTTTCAATATAAGTATATTTTGGTTTTAGTTTTTTTTTTTAATTATAACATAATTTGTGAACAACAAATTAATATTTCATTATTTTTATTTATTTTTAGGTTCACAAACATTGAGGCCGCCCGAGTAATAACATCGACGTTTAAATCGTTGATGGAGATTTCATTATTTCAATGGAGTCATATTTCCAGACATCCTAATTAGAGACCTTATATCGATGCATGGTTTCAAAGATTTGAGGTTGATGTTAACTTCTAATTTTATTTATTTTTAATATATTTTTATTTTTATTTTAAATAAATTATTTATACACAAAAAAATTAGATCTTCATCATTTTAATTTTTTTTATTTCTTCAATAATCCATAACATAAACACAATTTACCACTTTTGTTTAACAATTAGGTTTCATCCAACATTTCATTTATAGTCTGACAAATCAGTTATCCCGACAATGTTAACATCACACAAGTCAGTTTAACTCTAATTACATATTCCAATCATTAGAAAAAGTGATGCAACTAGCCCATTACCGGGTAACTAGTTCCTCCACCCATCTTATTCCACAATTTCCAATCAATATCCACATCGTTTAGGCCGAATGAATAATCCTTTCAAGATGTCAAACCTCATTTCATTAACACTTTTAATCATTCTGTATCGGGACTACCATTATAACATCTCTCCCCCAAAACTTGAAAGGAAATGCCGACACTAATGAATCATTAGTCGCCTATATCAGGATCAACTAATCAAGTTCGTTGTAAATGCCAACATTAATGTCACTAATTGATATCATTGATTATTTTCAACCCGAAATAGCCAATTAGATTTTTCTTTCCATAATACCTTTGAATATTTCTGGAAATGCCAATGTCAAGATTCTTGACATCATTAACTTTCACTTTAGGGATAGCTAATTAAGTTTCATGTGATTGACGATATAGACGTCACTAGTCAATATCATTAACTATTCTCACCTGAATAGTTAATCAAGTTCAATATCTCTCATTTTCAGAGATGATCATGCCGATGTTAGTAAACCTTACTGACATCATTAGCCTCCGTATTCGGGACCGGCTAATCAAGTTCGAGGAACGATCATCAACGAAGTCCATTAATGTAATTCATATTCTTAAATCAATCAAGTACTGAAATCCATTTTAATTTCTCATTTATTTCACTTTATCCTTTCTCTTTATGGTTTCACCCATAGATGCAAGGACCAAGAATTTAACAAGTTAGCAAAATTAACATTACGTATAAAGTATAAGTACAAAACACCTACCTACTGTAGAAGCTCGGTTTGCACTCTCTGGTTGTTGTTGTGCCCCTCCTGTGGTCCCTCCTTAAGCTCTTGCTATACAAGCTCCTGAAAAGTTGGGTTCCCCTTCAAATGCTTCTCCTACATTTCAATATAACATTATGAGTCAATATTCAAATCTTCCTGATTTATTCATAATATTTGTTGAAGATATATAAGGATAATTAGTTTCTATTTCAAATTCAAATTTAGATTTGAACAAGTTTGTTAGGGGAGTTAGTCTGTTAGTGGTTCCTATTCTCTTGGCATTTCCTATTTTTATGTAATCTGGTAGATTAGGATAGACTTCTACCAGCACTACTTTAGGTATACAAACCTCCTGAAACTTCTATTATTTTTAAGAAATAAGACGGAAGTTCTTTTCCTTCTTAAAAACTTATATGGTATCAGAGCTTTGGCTCATTATCATTTAAGCTTTAATGGCAAAAACTGCCATGACCGGGGCAAACAAGACCTCACCTTCCTTATAAGCAACTGCAGAGAAGGTGTAGTCTGAAACTACTGTAGTAAACAGTGGTACAAATTTTGCAATATCACATTCTTCCTTTCAACTTACCATTCATAAATTGAATGGAAAAAATTACCTAGGGTGGGCCCAGTCTGTGAAGCTAGCAATAGATGGTAGAAGCAAGCTCAGTCATTTAAATGGAGAAGTGAGCAAACTAGCAGCAGATGACCTTAATCTTAAAACATGGAGGTCAAATAACTCGTTGTTAATTGCTTGGCTTATCAAATCAATAAAGCCAGCTATTAGAAAACCACATCTTTTTTTACCAATTGCCAAAGATGTGTGGGAGGCAATACGTGACAAGTATTTAGATTTGGAGATTTCATCACAAATTTTTTATTTAAAATCTAAGTTGTGGCATATTAAATCGGTAGTTTCTAGAGACCATGGAAACTGTTTCCCTTCACCTTGGCACTATTCATGGTGTTCATTACATACAGGTATACCAACGAGATATTTGGAGGGGCTTTTTGAAAATTCTCATGCAAGTTGAAAATTTCCATTTGACTTTACAGATGAAATCACCGATAAAAATATTAATGTTTAATTGCCCATCGGTCAAAACTAAAATAAAAGACTGAAATCATGATAAATTGAGGCTTTTAGTTTTTTTTTTCCATTATTTTGTTTAATTTTAGTTGTTTTTTTCAATTTTGCTATACAATTTCAATTAAATGTATACGATTAATTTTAATTACTATTTTGAATTTTTGTAAATTTAGAATAATTTTGTTGTAAATTTATGATTAAAAGTATTATTACGTAGAAAATGAAAATTTTCTATGAAATTGAATTATGCTAAATTGTTAGAAGAAATTGAATAAAATGTAGTTTGTGACATACATGTTTTGTATTTGCAGGTTTAAAACTTTTGGGTAGTCTCCCATATATGAGGGATGCGGTCAAATGTTTTTTTTTAAATAGGAATTGTTTAATATTTTTAAGTATTAATTTGTGTAGATGTTTAGGGAAAAGTCTATTGCACATCATGAGGACAGGAGCACTGCTAGTTGTTCTAGCAGCGATGCTAACAACCATTAGTCATTAGATGCCGATTAAAAACAGGCACCTAAGGCATATCCATCGACTCACGATGTAGGCTTGCCAAGTGAGATGTTGCAACATCGAGGGGGAGTCCCTTCACCATAAGATCCATTTACCTGGAAGTACAAGGCCCAATGAAAGGATGACCTTTCAATGGAAGGCCTAATGTTCAATATTTTTTAAAAATATTTTTAAAATATTACTGACGAGGTTACCGACAACATAACTCCATAGGTATATTCTAGAGAGTTAGAAAAGAATTATTGCAAGTGCCACTATTACTATTGGGGTTACTATAAATGTCATTGTTATTGTTAACGCACATTTATCTGTCGTTATATGTTATATTTTACCGATGGATATACCGACGGAATAAAGCGGGTAATTTTTTTTGGAGTGCTTTATCTGTTTGTTCATCCATTGATATATTTATTACCGACAGACTCACCGACAATCCATAAATTACCGATGTCTTAACCCATTTTTGAGTTATTCCCAAATTCACATTTTTTTCTCTCTTCAAAAAAATACAAAAAAATCAAAAATAAAATAAAAAATATAACAGTGAAAAGAGAATGTCAGAGCACCTAGAAAATGACTAAAAATTGGTTGAGGAGGTTTAAAAATACAAAAATTAAAATTTGACAGTATTTTGTTGATTGATGAGAGCCATGTTGACAAAGAAAATGCAATTTGAGGAAGAAAAGTTCAGAATCAGATGTTCATGGACTCAATTATATTTTATTGAAAGTTTAATTGAATTTATGGAGGGTTCGATTGCAAGAAAAAATAATTTTGAAGTCAAGGACCAAAATGAAAAACGCACGTAAAGAGAAGGGCTGCAATTAAACCAAATCAAGGGCCAAATTGAAGAAATTAGAAGTTTATTGATAAATTGAGGGTCAAATTGTATAAATTCAAGACCAAGGACTAATGTGGAAAAAGCAGCCAACTTTAGGGCCGACAATTGAATTTGGCAGGGATACAATTGAATTGATTTTTACAATCAAAATTGCAACTGAGGACTCAATTGAACAAATCACAAATTGAGGACCAATGTGAACTCTAACACCTTTTTGCCTCCTTTTCCTTTTAAATAAAACGGTGTGTTTTGTCCAAAACGGCACCATTTCATGCACTGTTCATGTAAAAAAAAAAGACCCAAATGGTGCCATTTTGAACGGCACTATGGGTCTTCTTCTTCCTCTGGACATGCGAGGTAGGGGAAGAAGGAGATTTTTTCACCAACTTTTCTCTCCCTCTTTCTCCAAAAAGCATAAAAAAGACACCAACCATAACCCCACTTGTATAACCTCTGACCCGTGGCCTACCAAGGGGCAGTGAAAAAAGGAGGGAATGTACCCCTCGGGCTATTTTTGGGGCGGCTACATAGTGGTTGCCCCTGCCTCTCTCTCCCCTATTTTTCCTATAAAAACAGGGGAAGAGAGAGCAGAAAAAAAGGGAGCGTAGAAGAGAGGGTGGAAGACCGGAAAAAAAAAGTAAAAATTAGAGAAGAGAATGAAAAACTGAAAGAGAGAAAGAAAAGAAAAAAATAGAGGAAGAAGAGAAGGAAAACAAAAAAAAACAACAAAGAGGAATAGAGAGAAAGGAGGAGTAGAATAGGGATAGAGAGGAGAGAACCGAGAGAGAAAAAAAAAGAAGACGAGAAGAAAAAACAGGGAAGAAACGGTGAGAACCATCATCGTTGACACCTCCATTGTCGCCAGCAGCTGCGTCCCGCCACCTCCACCACCGCCAGCAGCACCGTGAGCCACCGTAAGTCAGTCTTCTTCCCTCTCCTCCTCCACCTCCTTCTTCTTCCTCCTCTGCATCTTCTTCTCCACCATTCACGTTGCATGTGAACAGTGGAGAGGCCCACTGTTTAATGGGTTGGCAGCACCGGCCCAGCCCAAAATGGTTGGAACGGGTCCGGCCCAATTCAAAGTGTTTTTTTACTAATTTTTGCTTAGTATTTGGTTGGTAAAAAAATACAAATCCAGTATTAAAATACACGGTTTTTGTCAACTTTTGAAAAATACAAAAAAAACAATTTGAAAAAAGAAAAAAATGTTTTTGTGCATACGGCCAAGTGTCTCAAAGCTAAAAAATCATGTTGTGTTTTTCATAAAAAGAAAAAACCAATGTTTTAGCATGCATTTTGGCTTTAATAACCAGTTTATTAAAGTCAAGAGAACATTGGCCAAAATTTCAAAAATAACAAAAATTTTATTTTGTTTGTCTTTTAGTATCCGGGGTACGACATTATAAGTAATACGTATTTCGAATATTAAAGTATTATTTTTTCAAACGCTAGAACGGTTAGGTTTTAGATAAAAACCTTCTTATTAAGGAGGGCTTTTCTTGAACCTTAGACAAACTAACAATTAGAAAACGCAATAAGACCATAGTTTTTTATCAGACATCAAAACAATGTAGCTTACCTTAGGTTGGGCGTATTTAGGGTGCTAATACCTTCCCTTTACGCAACCAATCTCCGTACCCCATCTCTAAGACTAGTTAGGGTTCCTAGTGACCAAAATACTAGGTGGCGACTCTCATTCCCCTTTTCTATGGAAAAGACAAGAATTCCTTATCTTACCATATTTTGCCTTGATAGACCTTTACAATTTTTATTTGAGGGTGGATGATCACCGCAACACCGCACACGTGCGACAACCGACAAGATTTTTTATAATGGACTATTTCCATCTATGAGTCCATCGATACGAGTATCGATGGACTGCTGATGTAAATACCAGAAGAAATTTATCAGTAAAACTGTTAAATCTGGTACTGTTGGTAGTCATCCAAGTTCAAGGAAACATGAGTCTGGAAACAATGCCAGACCCAATAAACTTGCACTTGACAGCCTGATAAGTCCAAGGTAACGTGGATCTGATAAACATACCAAACTCAAAGTACTTGGACTTAGCAGTCAGCGAAGCCTAAGGTAACCTAGGTCTAGCAAGCATGCCATACTCAAAGAATTTGGATTTGGTAGACAGTTAAGCCCAATGCAACATGGGTCTATCAAGCATGTTAGACCCAAAGAACTTGAACTTGACAATCAATCAAGTCCAATATAACGTGAGTCAGACAAAGATATAAATTTTATTTTCCTCACAATCTAAAATTGCAATAAGAAGTAGAAAATCTGTTAAATTCATGGTTTAGATTCCTAGCTGAAAATGCCAAGACTCGAGACATTCTAGATTTTGTGATTTTTGCAAGAGGTCCATCAGTGATCTACTGCACTAAAACTGTGCACTCCATGGATATGAGATCCACTGCATTGACCTTGACCTCACAATCTACTAAATTCAAGGAAAAATGGATCATAATAACTAGAAAATTTCCTTAGAATAGGGAAAGAAATGTGGATCTTCTTAACGTTCTTCCATCTACAACAGTATAAAATAACTTTTGCAACAAAGTGCAACCTGAGAACAGTCACTGGGTGGATAATTCATCCTGAAATGTGAGGCTTGATACATGCAAAGGTTCAAGGGTTTGGGACATCCTTATGTAAGCCATTGCTTCAGTTTTTCTTTTCTAGCATAGCACGTTATTCGCAACGGGTCAATATTAATTATTTTTTAAAATATAAAAAAATATTGAGTGTGAAAAATATTTTAATAGTGTTATTAAACTTAACCAAATGAGTTAATTTTTAAACCTCTAATCAACTCTTTATCAGACTCAAGCGCAAACCCAATCGTCTTGGGTCTAGTACCTAAGTAAGTTGGGGCTGACATGTTTGTTATATCCATGTAAACGTGGGTCCGACACAACTTTTTTATTTTAAAAATAATAAAACAATATGAAAATACCAAAATGCCTCATATAATTATAGAAAATTACACAAAAAATAGTGTGAAAGAACAAAAATACTCGGATATGCAAAGCTTATTTTTTGTCTTTTTCAAGGCTAAAGATGTATTTTAACTATTTAACAGGTTGTGAATGTCAAGCTGAAGCATCTTGGGTTTCACAAGCATGCAAGGCCCATGCTACTTGGGTTTGGATAATAAAACAATATCAAAAATACCAAAATGTCCCCCATGATTACAAAAAATTACACAAAAAATAGTGTGAAAGAATAAAAATATTGAAATAACCTCACAACAAGGCCTTAATTTTTTCAACCAAAAAGCAAAATGATAATTAAACTTTATGTGAAAAGACAATATTAGCCCCATCCCATGCCTTCAGAGCTTGAAAAATCCACTGTGAAAGTCTAAAGTGGACCGTGTCTTGGTCCATAGTACACTTGCACAGGGTTGCTAGACCCAAGGTACTTAGGTCTGGCACCCAAGTAAGTTGGGTCTAGCATGTTTGCTAGACCAAAGTAAACATGGGTCCGGCATAGCTTTTCGACTTTAGAAATAATAAAATAATATCAACAAAAATACTTGTATATGCATAGCTTATTTTTTGTCTTTTCTAAGGCTAACGATATATTTTAATTATATAACAGTTTGTGAAAGGTAAAAAAAACCCCTGAGTACCCCCACAACTAGGGATTCCATTTTTTTCAACCAAAGAACAAAATAATAATTTAACTTTATGTGAAAAGACAATATTAGCCCCATCTCAAGCCTTCAGAGCTTGGAAAATCCATTGTGCAAGTCTACAATGGACTGTGTCTTAGTCCACACTACACTTGCACATGGTTGCCAGACCCAAGGTGTTTAGGCTTGACAACCTTGCATGATTTGACAAACAACAAATAAAGAGAATAATTATGCATTTTAGTTGTTAGAAGAGAGAAAAAAAAACACAAATAATCAATCATCGGCGGCAATCCAACCATTATCTGTCTACATGCGCCACAATATGTGGAAGAGGGCATGGCTGCTTATCCAATTAAATGGTGGATAGCCAGATTTGACCACCGGGAAGCGTCATACGTGTTAGAGAATAATATAAATCATATCCTGGGACCTCACTTAACAGCTTAAACTATTGGGTTGAGATAATTCTTTTACATGGTATCAAAGCCTTGATGACCAAGCGGTCACGAGTTCGAATCTTATCATCCTCATTTATTTAATAAAAATTAAACACAATGTAATATGGGCCTGTACAAATTTTAAGTTCAAAGGGCTTTCACTTAGGGGGGTGTGTTAGAGAATAATGTAAATCATATCCTGAGACCTCACTTGACAACTTAAACTATTGGGTTGAGATGGTTCTTTGACAATACGTGCCTCCTTAATGGTGCGAGTGCCGCCTATTCGTTAAAAAAGAAAAAAAAAGCAGAAAGAACATTTATCCACTTATGAAAAGATAAAAATTAAAACTAAAATTATTATTTAAATCTGGTGATTTTCCCATACAAGCTTTTGTTATAATAAATGCTGAATTTCAGGATCAGCACTGGACTTCTCCTGCGATGGTTGCCGCTTTACACGCTGCAATTAACACCCC
>Ga0325400_1005740_pt1 | contig 11727 bp, 9 predicted proteins | sample PopdelMetagenome_2_FD_205662 | JGI IMG/M metagenome (GOLD analysis project Ga0325400, IMG submission 205662) | Populus deltoides microbial communities from Bellville, Georgia, United States - Xylem-PdKOR-R1 | ecosystem: Host-associated > Plants > Phyllosphere > Stem > Wood/Secondary xylem...
AATTAAAAATTAAAACTTATTTTAATATATTTTTAAATAAAAATAATATAATAAAACAGAATCTCGTGCATACACCTAAAAGCTAAAGCTAAAATTAACTTTTCAAGTTTTGCCGCCAATCATTCACGCTCCTCTGTTTCTCTGCATCTCTTTGCCAAATCCAAATCCAAAAAAATTAAATACACGAAGATTGTTGTGAATTTGAAATGACATCAACAGTTCCTTTCCAAATAATCGTCGACGACGACGACGTAACTTCTTCAATTCTGTTTCCTTAAACCTCCAATCCAGCAATCAATCTTTCACTAAATTCTCTCTCTCAAACTTCACTCACTCTGTTGCTTGCAGGAATTTGATTGGGAGGCAGCAGTCAGAGAAATCGATGCCGCTTGTGAAAGAGCGAATAACCCTTCATCTACTACAATTAATCAAGCTTCTTCTTCCAATTTTCCCCTCCCGTTAATATTCTCAATAATTCTTCTTATTCTTCATGTACAAAGACTGGGACTTGCAAGCAATCCACGCTCGATAAGTTTATTGGCGGAGCGAATCCGCCGGTGAAGCCAACGGTTGAGGCCCGACATCATCAGGGTAATGGCATCATCAACAGTGATGGGAGGTCGTGTTGCGTTGAGATCGATGCGGAGGCCGCTAAAACTTGGATTTACCCAGGTCTTTATCACCTTTTCTCTTTCAATGCTTCTTTTATTAATTTAGGGGGGCTTAGGCAAAAAGGGTGTTTGTGAAATTTTGGGTTTTGAAGGAATAATTTTATTGTTTTTAGAGATTTTTTTATTTTATTTTCTGGGTGATAAATATGGCTATCGATTCTTATATTGCAGTCAATGTACCTCTCAGAGACTATCAATTAGCTATTACAAAGACCGCGTTATTTACAAACACATTGGTTGCATTGCCAACTGGGCTCGGAAAGACGCTTACTGCTGCTGTTGTTATGTATAACTACTTCAGATGGTTTCCTGATGGTAAATCTCTCTACAAAAATGCTTCAGTAAATGCACAATTTTTTATTAGAACTGAACTATAGTTTGAACCATAAAATGTGTTGGTTAATCGATTCAATCGGGTTCGGTTTATTATTAAAATAAAATAATTTAATTCTGTTTATTTTATTATTAAAATAATTGTTATCAGATTGATCTTTTGTCAATTCTATACAATTTAATTTGGTTTTAACTATCAATAGCATGGATGTTTCATCATATCTTGTAGATTTGATGGAAGGCTATGGGTTAGGGAAAAAATCTAGTGGTGAGTGAATTAGTACAATGAGTTAACTTGAAAGCAGTTAATGCCGTGGGCCTCCTATGTTTGATAGGTTTGAATGTTTGACAGGTATGATGTGTATTCGTATTTCATTGCAGGTAAAATAGTTTTTGCTGCTCCTTCTCGACCGCTTGTGATGCAACAAATAGAAGCATGCCATAATTTTGTGGGGATACCACAAGTAAGATGTTGAATTTAGTTGTCAATGGAATGCTTTGCTTACATCTTGGTTTTCGGTTGGGAACTTCAGTTTGTCACGGTTAGTGTAATAAACTGATTGCAGGAGTGGACAATTGATATGACCGGCCAGGTATGCCCTACAAAAAGGGCATGTTTTTGGAAAACTAAACGAGTTTTCTTTGTTACTCCACAAGTGCTGGAAAAGGATATTCAATCTGGTAATATTCTTAGCAACGCCATAACACTCCTAACTGCAAAAAGGTTACACCTTAAATATTTTACATGGAAACTCTGAACATAAAATGGTTATGATATGTGAATTTTTTGAGTGAAAAAGAATTTTGTTAAGGAAGATGGAAGACTTTGTATTTTTTTTTTCATACTGAATATGTGAAAATTTATGTCCTGCGATTTCCAGCTATCCTTGCATTGTATTTCTTTTGTTTATTCCATCAATAGTTTTCTCAAATGGAGCAACTTACAGGAACATGTCTGGCAAAACACTTGGTTTGTTTGGTAATTGATGAGGCTCATAGAGCATCAGGAAATTATTCTTACTGTGTAGCAATTCGCGAGGTTTGTTGCTCTAGCTTCTTTAGTTTTCGTTGTTACTGGCAATAAATTACTGTTTTGAGATACTATTTGATAATCTTGTTTTGTAGTTGGTGGCCATACCAGTGCAACTGTGAATATTAGCATTGACTGCGACTCCAGGATGTAAGTTACAAATAATCTAATTAGGTTTGTTATAAAAGTAGCCACGCCATCTGAAAACTCTTATGTGAAATGCAAATTGTTTAGCAAAACAGCCGGCTGTCTAGCATATCATTGATAACTTACAGATATCAGCTCTTGAATATCGTACTCATTCCATATGTTCATGACACAAAGATTGAACTAATTGAGGTATGGTCTGCTATGGCTCTTTGAAAAATTATTGTTGGGTATTTGTATTTACCAATGAATTTGACATATTCTATGAAATGTTGCTAGGTTGCATTGGGGTAAGAAGCTGTTGATACTAACAAACGGCTATTGGAAGTGTTACGTCCATATGTGGCAAGGCTTTCTACACTTGAACTTCTCCAGAATAGAGACTATCAAACAGTATGACTTGATAAATTACAAATTCATTCAATTTTCTTCATTGTGTTAACTCTAGTATGGTAATGTTACTGCTTTCCTTTATTCAATAAATTCTCAGGCAATAATAACATTTCTTTCAATTTACATTTTAGAGTGTGGTAGCTCCGTTATCACTGTTATCTATCGACCGGAAGGAGTTATAGTAAACAGTATGGATGGCGGTTTCTCTTTAGGGCCTCCTCAGGCTTCATAAGCTATTTTAGCCATTGATCTAATAAATTTTCAATGCTGAAAGTGCCGAAACGGCAATTAAGATGCCCAGCAATTTCATGAATGGGAGCAGTTAGAAAAGAGGGAAAATTAGCATCTGTTTGGAAATGTAGATCAGTTCTACATGGTACATTAAGGGGGGGAAAAAACAAATGAACTATATTATCCACTGGTGATGCCCCAACTGTTTTCCAGACATCCATTTTCAACATGAATACATACCTCCAAATATTATAAAAATCAGAAAGAAGCTAACAATTCAAATTTATACAGTGAAAGTTATGTTTAGATTCCATAATATTGTTCCATGCTTGATTCCATGGCAACTTTGTTTATCTTAAGTAAAAAGTCTCATTATTGACTTTGAGCTAACTCAACATGCCATTGTGTTTTTTTCTCTTCTGCTCCCCTCGAAATGAGCAATACTATGACCAAGTGTGTTTTAATAAAAAACTTTTCCATGTTGGACTAATATTCCATTTTTAATAATAAAAGTTCCTATGATATTTTATGCTACAATGCTATCTACCTTGTTCTGGTCATTACTTAATGAAACCACAACTTCTTCTGGTTTTCTTACTTCGACATCAAAGAGCCCACCTGATGTACTCAACTCAAGAGATAAATTTCGCCGAGCACCTCCTCTGGACCTTCCCCCGAACAGATATGGAGAAATTGAAGCTTGTTTTGGAGGTCTTATTACTCTTTACCACATCCGTAAGCTCCTTTCAAGTCATGGAATAAGGCTGGCGTATGAGATGCTGGAAGAGAAGTTGAAACAATGGTATCTTCTTGTGCATTCTCCACTCCAGCACTGCCTTGATCATTTAAACATTAGTTTCCATGATCAGTTTCTGCTTTTCATTGGATATGAAACATCATCAAAATGAACTTCTTCATCTTTTGACCATAATAATCTAAAAGTGTGGTATCTGTAACGATGAAATGTTTCGATGCCAGAAGATTATGTTGTTCATCTTTTGAAAATTTTCATTGGGGGGGAGGCTATCGAGCTTTCTTGTATGGACTTGGGGTTCTCTGAGGATTTGAATTAAAGAGTTCTCCTGGCAAGAGATCCTTTAAGATTTAATGTTCTTCTCTAACTGAAAGCCCATACCCTCAGGTTACCAAGTAGAGATGCCCTGTATGATGATTTGACAATGGCAATGGCATTTGTTTTGATCATCTGAATTTCACCAAATGGTGCTTAGGCTGAGGGGTGAAATTTTTTAATGTGAACATATTTAATGTTGCTGCAGTATTAAAGGTCTTTTGGAGTTTCTGTTGCTTCTTTTTCCAGCAAACCTGGAATCTACCAATATACCTTTGGTCTTTTGGATAAGAATGTGCATTCTGAAGCTGAATTAGCTACGATCTGACTTAAATGAGCATGCAAGGATTATTTGGATGAAGTGGACATTTAAATGTCTAAATGAATTGGTGTTGGATTGTAAATATGGATTTTGAAGAAAATAATTATTTTTTTCTGCAATGAAACTTGTTTATGATCATTCCTGTTTGTTGGATAGGAATTTTGATTGAAATAATATCGGTGTTTGCAGAGGAACTTGTTTATGTTTTTTCTTCTTCGGTGGATAGGAAATGTAGACCAACATGCTCACGCATGTTTGTATGTATTTATTCCATGGAGGATCAGCAATATTGTCTGGTTAATCACAACCCAATTCCATGTTAGTCTCTATTTTGAAGAAATGGTTGTACAGTTTTGGTAGATTTTTCTTCTGTTGCCAAAGCTCAACAAAGTTGATTGATATAGAGCCCAATCATTTTAGAATCATCAAGACTCAGTTCTGAATTTATACTTATGCTGTTAATTTTACTTTCTAATGAATTGCTAGTTTTTAATCTTGAATTTTATGTCTTGTATTTCATTACACTTGAAAGTTTAATTATCTTCTGGTGAATATGATTGTCAAACATGTGGTTGCAGAAACTAAGGACCCACAAAACTCAAGGGTTATAATTTTCTCCAATTTTAGAGGAAGTGTAAGGTGAAAAGATTTTCTTAAGTTCATTTTTACTGTATTGCTTTATTCAATATTTCTAAATCTTTTATTGCACATTCCTCGTCTTAGAAAAGTTTTCCTCGGGGTAACTATGTTGTTATATTCCTAGTACTTGAAAAATTTTCTTGACTAAGTTTAACTAGTTTTAGCTTGTGAAGGGTCTGAGTTGAAGGGTTGCATGTGAAAGCAAGCAAACAGCAGGGCAATAAAGCAGCATATGCATAATGGGGGGATGAATAGCTTCAGTTTCCATTCTAGCTCAAGAATGGTGAGATCTGTTGGAAAGTTCTCTGGTTGTATCCCTTGTTGTTAATACTTTTATCTTCTTAAGCTAGAATTCTGTTATGTTTGTTTCAGATTCCTCATATTTTTAAACCAGAAGTCCAATTTGTTGAGCTGTCAATTGAACAATATGTTCCTTGTGGAAAGAAAGTGAAGGATGATAATACCATTCAGACACCAGTTTTCAAAGAAAATCTAACTGTTGCAGAGACTGCTTTACTTGCCAAGTATTTCCACCCCGGAAATACCTGGACACCATCTCTGATTGCCTTTCCTCGTTTACAATCATTTCCATCCAGAGTGCACAGAGTAATGCATTCTCACCGAACAGAGATGCTGATTGACTCAATGCAACATTTGCAAGATCTAACATTTACTAGGGAATGCGGAGCTTTCTATGCTGAGGTTTCCTTTCAAGCTTGGTTTCTTGACATTTTTTCTCCTTAATGTTGGATTCTATTGTTTATATGCTTGTATAATGGTTGTAGGATGAAGCCTCTCTCCTTTACAGCTCAAAATGCTTGCACGCCAAAAATGGAAGTCAATTAGCTTTTCGCAGTTTGTCATTTAATATTGGCCAAAGTGGTACAGAAAACAATGAAGCAGTTAACTGTACAAATTTAATTAGTCGAAGGAGGTATATATTTAGTTTATGCAGTCAAGGAGATCTTTAATCTTTATATGTTCATTCAAGACATTTACATTAATCATGCAAAACTTATACCGTGTCATAAGAAATGGATTCGGGGGCCACAATTAAATCTCATATGTGTTTGTATGTTTGCACGCTTTGACTATTCCCTTTTCTGTGGATGTACATATATTACCTGGTTTCTGTATTTTTCTCTGACCATATGCCTTTTTTTTTCCTCTGCATGGAAATTTACCAAGTCTTAAAAATAATTTACTTCTAAAAAGTTCAAATTTAGGAAGGGAACTTCTTTACTTGTGATGCCAAATATCTAAAAGGCCCATGCTAAGCTGCAATTTTGTGTTTCATCTGGTATAGATGCTTAAGCTCTTAAAAAGATGTTGCAGGTCCAGTGACATGGGACAATCCTCCAAGCACCAAATCACAGGAAAAAGTAGTAGATTCTGAAGAATCACCCATACAAACCTTGAGACCTGACAACGAGCACTGTATGCTGGATCACAAACTAAGTCGTCCAGCTCATTCCTATCTGTTTGGTTCAGATTATGTATCTGTAGATTCTGTTGGGAAGGTCCTAATTATGTCTGTCCCCTTATTTCCTTCCGAAGAAGCAGCACATTCTAAGGGTCAAAGTTCCTTAAATCAAAATTCTTGCTGTTGGAAGACTCCAGGTCAAAAGGACAAAGAATTAACCACCCCACACAAATCCTCTATGGACCTGACACCTTCTGAGACACAGTACAAAATGAATGCCACTCTGGCAATATCTAGATCATCTAACTCTATTTCCCAGCAAGAGAAAACATTGGATCTGATGGAAACAATTCCCGAGGCTCCAATTTTGAAGAGAAATCTACCAAATGAAGAAGATTATGCCGGCAAGTCTCTTGATGTTTTGGGAATCAAGGCATCGTCTCTGCAGCCTGATGAGTTCAGTAATAATTTCAAAGATTCTGAGCTGAGCCCCCGATTAAGAAATATGATTCAAAGTAGTATTGTTCCAGAGTCTCCAATCAACGACAACGGTCAGTATCTATCCCAAGAATAATCTTTGTAATTCTAACCTCAACAATCAAAAACTTTGCTTAGTTTTAACTGCCGTGAAGAATGAATAAACTTATCCAATGAATTGGATTTTGCAGGACTGTTAAATGATGAAGGAACAAATGATTTATTGTTCAGGACCTCATTTCACCCACGAAAGTGTGCACTGAACTGCCGTCAAAATTACAGAGTTCACAAAAAAATTTCAGTTTCTCCGAGTAATAATGAAATTGAAACTCCTCTACTAAAGGTGAAGAATGTTGCAAGAAAAGGTAGATTTATGTCAATTTCTCCAGTGGTTGAGGAAACTGATTCTCCCTCGGCAAATCTTACAAAAAGCAGCAACAGTAAAGATTGGCTTTCGAGTTCTGGAAACAAGTTAGAAGATGTTGAACGAGTTTGCAAGTTTAAAAGGCTGCGGAAAGTTGGAGATATTGGGGAGAGAAAAAATTCAAAGGGCACAATAGAAAATTCTACAATCCCTATCAAAAACCTTAATAGATCCTTTTCAGGTACTAGTCCTAACCAAGTTAAGCATGGTGATGGGGCTTGTAGTCATATCTGTTGCATCTAGCTACCCATTCTGGCCGTGGAAAAATATTTATTTAGCAAAGTAGGTCTGCCTGTTGTTTGTCTTGAATGGGAGCCTGATTATGCTAAAGCTCTATGATTGTGAAATTTTTTGGAATCAAACGCGATATTACTATCAATAATACTAATCAACTTTCCCTGTGTTTAGGTAAAAAGAAGCGAGTTGGCAGTGCCAGGGCCTTCATTGAGGAGGAAGCTGAGTAAGTTCATGTTTGAATGACAAGTTTATGCTGCCAGACTTGTTTCTTGAACAGAATTCTGATTTTTCATTTATAACCATTAGCTGTTTTTCAGAAACTTTTTATTTATTTATGGATACTATGATACAGATTCTATCATGCAAAGATGCCGAGTGAAGTAATTGTTTCCTAGAAATTGTAAGACACTACTGTTTCTGAATGTTCATGCTCGCTTCTCTGCATTTTGGGTGTGATCAGAGTATCTTCGGAAGCTGAAATATCTGATGACGAGGCAGATGACTCGGGAAACAGTTCAAATGATGATAGTTTCGTAGATGACAGGATAAATCCAACATTGGCAAGTGCTGATTCCAAAGCTAGCAGAGCTGACATGATGGCAGTTTACAGGTTTTTGACTCCGCGTCAGTCTATCTCGTGCGCATGTCCATGTGTGTTAGGGCTTAATCTAAGATATATATAGATTAAAGCTAATATGGATCCTGCACCCTGCAGGACCAAAGTTAATGTGGGTCCTGCAGCACGGGACCCAATACCCAACTGTAAAATCCCCACGCTGGTGTTGTGAAGCGGCAAGTAAGAAAGTTATTTTTGTCCACGAAATTTGGATTTGCAAGGCGTCTAGTATTGCATGCATTGTAGGGAGTGATATGATCCCTTCGTTTTATTGTCTTAAAATGGAATAGCATGGGTTCTGGACGGGGTTCTGGACGGGAAACTCTATGCTGCAAATGCCATTCTGTGGCTTCTCATGTATTCCAGCACCAAGATTCTCACTTCATTAATCCAATAAAATCTCTTATATAATACCAAAAATTTATGAAGTATATAATGTGAATAAAAAATTTCTTGAGAGCTCTATCAATTCTAATACGACAATATTAGTGAACATAATTAAAAAATTTCAACTTTCTTTCAAAGTATTTTTTAAATTATGGGTTAGGTGCACTTGTTGAGCCATGTGATGAGACTACAAAAATCACTAGGAGTATCCTTATTTTCTAGAGATCCTTGCATGCTTCTTTTTTAATAGATCTCTTTCGGGGTGTCAATCTCTTCTTAAACAAATACCTGCACAAAGTCCTGTGGGGGTGTTGATGGGGGACCTTTTGAAGATCAAGTCAGTACCGGGTATTTTTTATGTAACAAAAGACATTAATGGAAATATTAATGAGCTTTTATGAAGATAAAGAAGAGGAGAAGGAAGAAGATGTAGAATTAAGGAAGAAGAAGCAGAGAATGTGTTTTTATCTCAGAGTTTAAGGTTTCGAACCTCTTCCTATATATTAATGTTTTCTTTTATATTACCTGACTTACTTGCTTCATACAACGTAGGAGGAGTAGAGATTTAATCTTCTAATTGTAGAATAATATTATTCTACTACTCGTGCCATCACATCTAATTAATACAAGCATGGGCTACTTGTTCGTATTTAATGGGATATGATGGGTATCATAATTACTAACACAAATCCAGAGTATGAGTGGCTCAGTGTAGAGTGACCCATCGGTTATACACCCAATTTGAGGTATGTCGGGCTCAATCCACGCCCGAAGCCCAGGAAAAACGGGTCTAGCTCATGACTCCGCCCAAGAATGATCGGGGACGGCCGCGTCCAGACCCAACTTGGAGCCGGGCGCGGACGATTCCTGACCTAGCACGGGGCTGGGTGCGGACGTGTGCTTACCCAACTTGGAGATGCGCGCGAGCTCGTCCCGGCTCAAACTAGGATTGGGCAACAAAAAGGACATAGCCCTATTATGGGTTGTAATTCATGTGATGATGACCTTTTAAATGGAGTTGGTTCATAGAAACCATGACCCATCACCATGTCAATAATAATCATAATTGATTTGATTATAATTAAATTGAAGAAGAAGAAGATACAAATCGAAAGAGGAAATGAATAAAGGTTTGTAAGCCATGTAATATATATTTAGCCTTGCACTTCTGAAAAAAGATTAATTTTCCATTAGCACCATGGAAATTTGAGAATTTTTAATTTTTTGATTTACTTTAATTTTTTTTTGTATGTTTTTGTGTTATTTTAAAAAACAATTTTGAGATTGTCTAACTGCGAAGCAAGAACTTTGAAATTTTTTTATTTTTTTTTAAGTGAAATTCATTTTTTTATATAAAATTTTAAACATTATGCTTTTAAAAAATTATATTGAGATTGTGTCTTGAAAACTTTTTATTTTTTTCCTTTGCTTTAAATTACTTTTTTCGATGTTTTTCTATTATTCTTTAAATATTTTCTTTTAAAAAATATATTCGAATTGTGTCTTCAAAATTTAAAGTCAAGAAAAAAATTAAAAATTTCAAGACACAATCTCAATATATATTTTTTAAAAAATATTTTAACAATAATACAAAAAATATCAAAAAAAAATTAATTTAAAGTTAATTAATTTTTTTTAAATTTCTCAAATTTGGCTTGTCAAAAGTTATTTTAAGAATTACAAATTCAAAAAATTAATGTTGTTGGGTCTTTTGATAGAGAAGGCAACGGCCCCAGCGCTTGAGTTCTGCTTGAGGCAGGACCCAACTTTAAAGGGTTGAGCATGACCCAACAAAATGAGATCCTGGTGTCGGCAGGACCCAATAACCCACAGTCAAACACTTTGTTGGGTTTCCCAGCAGCTCTGGGAAGAGAAGCCAACATCATAGCTGCAAACTTTGACCAACAACATAGTAGGGAACGGCCCCCAGGGTGTATGGCGCGCTCCTGGGTCTAGCAACACAGCCATACTCAATAGCCTTGGGTATGGCTACGTAGGCATACCTAGCACCTTTAGACACAAGATCCAAAATGGCTTTAGGTGCAGCACCGTGCAGGACCAAAATAGCTACAGTATAAGCAATCTATGCCACACTACTTAGGGTCTGGGCATCATTTAATATTGGATTGGTTGGGGGAAAACTGCATGATTTTTTTTTATAGGATTATCATTGTTTTAAATAAGTTTTTATTTTTAGGTTGGTGCTCAATTTTGTTACCATATATTTTTATCATATAATTAAAAAATATATTTTATATAAAAAATTAGTAAACTCAATGGAGTCCATGACACGATTTGTTGGGGGACTGAGATTGATTTAATATGTCATTGTCTCAATAGTTTTTGTTAAAAAAGTTATCATCTTGAAATTTTTTTAAAAGTTAAGCCATGTTTTTACCAATTATTAAGATTGCATTTGGATCCATTAAATCAATCAATTTAATTCGGGCTAATTTCTGCGCGATTTAGTTTGAAACTCGAGTTTGGCAAATAGCCATATTGCAGGATTTCAAAAATGACCTATTACATAAGGTCGAATAAAACAGTTAAAAAATTCTTCATGCTCTTAATATTTTTTTTATATTTAAAAAAATTTATCCGGTCCGCGGCGTAATGCGAACCAATAAACTAGTGTCTTATAAGCAAGACATAAAGTTCAATATTCACAACCAATATCATATTGGAATTTTTATAATTTATTTCCTTTTGTTGTTTAAAAAGTTAATGTATTTTTTTTAATATTAGATCATAATATGTTTTTATCATGCCATATCCTTTCATCAAAGAAAGTGGTACTAATTATTAGATTTTACTGCTCACTTTACATAATGTTGACATACGTATAAAAGGGAAAAATATTATTTTTAAAAGTAACTCTCTAATTTTTTTTAGTTTAAAAAATGAACATTTGAAATTACTTTTACTTAACAATTTTTATTTGACTAAATGATCAATCATAAATGTAATAATTTTTATAATTATGATTTTTTTTAGTTTAGAAGGTTAATTGGTCAACTTGTTTACAATGGAAGAGTTAGATTAATAAATTTGAATTGAATTGTTATTGTAGGGATTTTTTTATATTAATTTTGATTTTTTTTCTTGTAATATCACACATCTATTTTTTTTTCAATATAAATTTTGTTTCCTTTCATATATATATATATATATATATATATATATATATATATATATATTTATCACTAATTCGAACATTGTTTCCTTTGAGCGGATGCTGCCAAGTGCCATCCATAACTAGCAGCGGCAGCCGATCGCATACACATTTGGCAATTGTTTTTCAACTTGGAAGGGCATTAACGTCATTGTG
>Ga0325400_1005746_pt1 | contig 11720 bp, 8 predicted proteins | sample PopdelMetagenome_2_FD_205662 | JGI IMG/M metagenome (GOLD analysis project Ga0325400, IMG submission 205662) | Populus deltoides microbial communities from Bellville, Georgia, United States - Xylem-PdKOR-R1 | ecosystem: Host-associated > Plants > Phyllosphere > Stem > Wood/Secondary xylem...
ATTCTTTCTAAGAATATACTTTATGGTATATCACATATAATAGCAACTAAATAGTTTTTTGGATCTGTGTATCCAAACTATTCAAGAAATATACTGATTAATTGAAGTGGTAGTACTAATGACCACACCATTGTTGGTCTGTAGTTTGTTGCGAGTAACAGTGAAAGGAGAGAATTTAATAGATGGTCGTTTTGGCTGGCAGTGAACGTGTGGGAAAGATTGATGTTGAAGGTGAAAGATTGAAGGAATCACAATTCATTAATAAATCTCTTTCAGCACTTGGTGATGTTATATCTGCCCTCGTATCTAAAACTGGCCACATTCCTTTCAGGTCTTTCTCTCACACAGTCACTCTTGTAACATGGTATCCAATTACCATATTAATGAAGATATTTGTTTTCTTCCAATCAGGAACTCAAAGCTAACCCATATGCTACAGAGCTCTCTCGGTGAGTATTTAGTTTACTATTTTTTATGGTTACCAGTCATTCTTATTGTCTTGTTTGTCAGTAAATGATGCTAAGTGAAACATCAATGCAGGAAGAGATTGTATGTAAGAACTTGATGTTTGTCCAAATAAGTCCAAGTGCTACTGACCTTCGAGAGACTCTTTGTTCACTAAATTTTGCGAGTCGAGTGCGAGGAATTGAAACCAGTCCTGCCTGCAAACAGGCTGATCTCTCTGAACTTTTCAAATACAAGCAAATGGTATATATATATATATATATATACACTGCTCGTATTTGATGAAATTTCTTTTGTCTCAGTTTCTTTTATCTTGATTCTTATTTTCTTTCTTGCTTTCTTTCCCGTTTCAATTACAAATAATCAGGTAGAAAAGTTAAAGCATGATGAGAAGGAAACAAAGAAGTTACAGGATAGCTTGCAATCATTGCAGTTGAGGCTTGCTGCTAGAGAACGTATGTGCAGAACTCTCCAAGAAAAGGTAATTCTGATGGCTTGAGCTCCATTTAATGCTTTTTTTATTTATTATTACTATGAAACATGTGGAAAATATATTGGAGATGTTTTTTTCGTTTTTCTTTTGCTTTTATTGCCCCTTAAATGGCATTTTAAGTCATTTTGTAAACTAACAAATAACTTTTCTTACAATAGGTTCGAGAGCTTGAGAATCAATTAGGGGAGGAAAGAAAAACCAGACTAAAGCAGAAAACACGAGCTTTTGCAGCTGCTGCTTCTCAGTCTACGAAACAAGTAGTAGAGAAGAGAAAATTAGATAAGAAGCCACCTCTGTGTCCTTCAAAGTTAAGTAGAGTTTTTTTTTAAATGCATTTATTTTTCATTTCCATTAATTAATATTGGATTCATTGAGAATTATGTTTCATAATTCATTTCGGTTTGTTTTCTATGAAGATATCCCGATCTCATGACTCGAGTCACGGGTTTGGTTGGTTAACTCAGGTTGACTCGAGTGGTTTTTTTATGTTTTTTGTTAATTGTTTTTTTTTTACAATTTTAATTTTTAACATTGAGTTGATTGAGAATTGAGTTTTCTAATTTTGATCTAACCAGCAGTTTTTTATTCTTTTTTTAATATATTTTTTTTCTCAATTTTATTGATTGAGAATTTGGCTTCATATTTTTTATTTGTTTGCTATGGGATTATTGTGGTCTCAAGATCCAGGTCACAAGTTTTGTGGGTTAACAAACTGGTTGACTCAAGTTTTTTTGGGTCCTTTTTTAATTGATTTTGTTTTTTATTTTTATCCTTCAACATTAGGTTGATTGAGAATTTGACTTCATATTTTTATTTTATTTTTTTCTATAGATTTATTCCGGTCTCATAATCCGAGTTTGACAAGTTAACTCGGGTTGACTTAGGATATTTTTTAATTGATTTTTTTCAATTGAATCCTTCAACATTAGGTTGATTGAAAATTATACTTTGTAATTTTTTTTCTATAGGGTTACTATGGTTTCATGACCCGAGTCGACGATTAGCTCGGTTGCCTCAAGATTTTTTATGTTCTTTTTAAATGCATTTTTTTTTCAATTTCATCCATTAATATTGGGTTAATTGGGAATTAGGTTTCATAATTCAATTCAGTTTGTTTTCTATAAAGATATCCTAACCTCAAGACTCGAGTCACGGGTTTGATCAGTTAACTCGGGTTTACTAGAGTTGTTTTTCAGATTTTTTGTTAATTGTTTTTTTTTTACAATTCTTTTTTCAATATTAGATTTATTAGGAATTGAGTTTTCTAATTTTGATTTGACCAGTAGTGCAGCACGGGCAATTATCTAGTATTAACTTTAAACTAAAAGAGGAGAGGTTTTTACTGTACCCTTCGTCACTAAGCACTATTCATTGGAATAATGATTTGCTTCTTTTTTTCTATGTTTTTTTTTCAATCAATGTTTTTTTTTATTTCATCCTTTAATATTAGATTATTTTTTAATTAAGTTATTTCACTTTCATGATACAGATTGCTGGTCTAACGGGTTATAACCCGGTTGACTCAATTTTTTTCTTCAATTTCATCCTTTAATATTGGGTTGATCTGAAATTAGATATGATTTGTTTTGTTAACTTTCTATTATGTTACTTTAGCCTCATGGCTGGAGAATTGTGCTTCACGAGTTAACCCGAGTTGACTCAAATAGTTTTTTTTTATTATTTTTTTTAATTTATCTTTCAATACTAAGTCGGTTGGAAATTGATTTTTATATATAAAAAAATTATTTGCTTTCTATAGAGATATCAAGGTTGCAGGTTTTGGTATTTTAACACTGGTGAAATCGAGTTATTTTTATTTTCTTTCTAGAAGGTTATCTTGGTCTCATGGCTCGGGTCACGGATCCTTCAATATTGAATTTGCTTTTTATTGGTTTGTCCTCGCATATGACTTGAGTTAGTTGTCACGACCTGAATCCCGGGTCCATGACCAGCAACGCAGGAGCGGTGCTGGAAGGACACCCCGCCTGCGCGAAGCCTAAAAACGGACATATCAAAAGAATAATTTATTCAAAAATACACAGCATTTCATAATCTTCAGAAATATTATATTATCCAAAACTGATGAAACCAAAAGATAGTTTAAAACTCCTCATCAGTAATTAAAACAAAAACAATAATCCATAATACTCATTACATTGTCAAAAATCCAAACTTAATTAAAACAAGGTAATAGTGGAGCGCCTAAGACATCGAATCAAACAGCCTTGAAAGATAAGAAAGGCATACCGACCCAAAACTGAAGAAGCAGGAACACTCAACAAGGTTCACCTGCTATCAAAAACTAAGAACCTGAAATAATATTAAGAATGAGGGGTGAGTTCAACCAACTCAGTGAGGGAATAATAATTAATATACATTTTAGATATTCTGATATTAATAGTTCACAAGATCATTTATCTTGATATACATATACATATACATACTAAACATATCATCATATCGTAATGGACTACATGTCAGAGATTAGATGACACCCGAAGGTGACCAGATGACACTCAAAAGTGACCAGATGACACCCGAAAATGACCAGATGACACTCGAAGGTGACCACTGTGGGATGATCAGTCGCCATAGGCTGATGCCTCTCTCACCAGCTAGGTATACAGAATACTATGTGCACACAGGCTAACTACTTTCCGTTAGCATGGAGTTACTGACAAGTCCCATATCAAGGCATAATATATATTTACAGAATCTTCAGAGAAACGTATATCATATCACATAGAATCTAGTTTGATAGATTGCGAGTGCAAATTCAAGAATAAATGAGTACTCGGAAAATAAGCAACATATATAAATATTCAAGAAATTAACGAGTTGTACTCATTATATAATCAACATACATATTTACTTATCATATATGCATATTAAAGATTATCCCACTCACCCGGAAATATAGAACTAAAAGGAATGTCAGACGAAAGACCCGAAAATCCTATTGAGGATCGTTAGGAGAACCTACAATAATATATGAAATATACTAAAAAACAACTCAAACAAAAGATCCCAATGCATATAATAAAACCAGGTTTAGTCTCCTAAGTTTATGGACTAAAACGACAATTTTCCAAAACAGGGACCAAAACATAATTTTACCAAAATTGGACCAATCTGGAAAATACATAACTATACTGAATTTTCACCCATAAACCATCCTTAATTCTGTCTAGAACGAACTAGGGACCGAACTGTAATTTTCATAAAGTTCAGGGACTAAAATGTAAATTCCTAAAATTGAGGGACCAAACTGAAAATTTTCCCAATCAATTATCAAACTGAGATTCATCATCCTTAACCTCATAATAACATTGTCCAGAGTCTCAAAATACAATTAGGGGTCAAATTATAATTTTCTCAAAGTTTAGGGACTAAACTGTAATTTTCACAAATTGAGGGACCAAATTGAATTTTCATCATCTTCAACCTCAAACCCAGAATTTCACAGATTACCTACTGTCATCTTCTGATTTCTAACACAATTTCACCATTCAAACAAAATCATAACTCAAAATCATCATCTTTACCTACAATTTCTCACAATCAACTAATTAACCAATTACCCACAACAATCAACCCATAACATTCCAATTAATTCATCAATCAAACCCAAAACAAATCTTCAAAACCCATTCATAATCTCCAACCAAACTGAAAATCAAAGGAAAAGAAAATACATTTATACACTTCAAACCATAAATCTTACCTTTTAAACTTATTTCCTCTACTTCTCTTCCCTTTCCCTTCTCTTCCCCTCTTTTCTTTTCTTCTTCTTCCTCCTCCCTTCTCTCTCACGGTTTGCTCCTTCCATTTTCAGATCTCTCTCTCTCTCTCTCTTTCTTTCTTTTTTCCTATTTATATTTATCAACTATTGTTCAATTACCACAATACCCCTTATTTAATTATACTTACTTCTAAGCCTCCAAGGGCTTTGTTGCCTTTTCCTATTCCTTTTTATTTGCAAAACATCACATTAGTGGTTTGATAGGTTAACCCAATTGACTTAGTTTGTTTGGTAGGTTTTATGATTTGTTTTGGTTTGCTTTTTATTAGGTTATCTCAATCTCATGATCCGAAAATAGTGTTTAACGAGTTAACCCAAGTTGACTTGGCTTCTTTTTTATGTCATTTTTTAATTAAAATTTTTTATAAACTTAATCATTCAACATTGAGTCCGACAGGAGTGATTGATAATTGAGCTTCATAATTTGTTTTGATTTGCTCTTTATGAGGTTATCTAAGTCTTATGATTAAAGTCATGGATTTGGCAGGTTAATCTAAATTAAATCAGGTTATTTTTTTTATGTTCTTTCTATTATGTTATCTCGATCTGATTCCCCGGGTCATGGGTTTTGTTGATTGTCTCGGGTCGTTTTTTATCTTGTTTTTTTAATCTCATCCTTCAACATTGATTGGTGATTGAAATCTGTAATTTGTTTAGATTTATTTTCCATTGCGTTATCTCGGTCTTATGATCCGGATCGCGAGTTTGACAGGTTAACTTGGATATTGTTTTTAGATCTTTTTTTAATTGATTTTTTTTCAACTTCATCCTTTAATATTGAATGAATTAGGAGTTAAACTTCATAATTTACTTTGATTTGCTTTCTACACGGTTGTGGTTTACTTCTTATGTCTTATCATTAACTTGTTCTTGCATTGATTCTGCAGTGTCTTGGAGGTGCCTTACGATTGTGCAGCTGAGGCAGACTTGCTGTATTCCCTTATCGTTAAAGCTAGGTTCTAGAACAATTGATTCCAGAAGCCAAAGAAGCAACCAAAGATTTCAAGCAAACATGTTGATTGGTTTTGATATTGAAACACCCAGTACATTCGTATTGAGATTTTCACTTTCAGATTTTGTGTTCTGCTCAGGACTCAAAACTCAACACTAAATATGAAGGATTTGTATGGTATATTTGCAGATCAGGCATGCCAAAGTTCCATGTTTTTGTTTTTTAATTATCACTCTAAGTTCTAAAGTCTAATTTCCACTGATATAGACCTATATCAAACAGGTGGGAAAAGAGGATTAAGGAGTAGTGTATCCTTTAAGTTCTCTGAATGATGTGTCCCCTGCTTCCTTGAGTGACATGAAGGATTTGTATGCTATCTTTGCAGTTGAATATGTCAAAAACTATGGTGAGAAACTTCTGTCAGAAGAAGGCTGTCATGTATCTTGTGCATCTGCATTTCTACACTGGAAATTATTTACTCTTAAGATCAAAAGTCTAATATGAAATGGAAATAATAAATTGTGGACCACTGGTGGGAAAAGAGGATTGGGAAGTGAAGACCATAGAATACTTATCTAGATTACTGTGGAAGTAAAGTGATGTGGTTGTCAATGACAATGGACAAAGTATGATAGCTTCACCTAATCATCATCGCCAAGAAGGTAGGAAAAAAACATCCACTTGCAAGAATTTAATGCGCTCTGCTAGGGTAGGTGGTTTGACTAATTCTTCTTGCCACATATCAAGTTAAGATTACCTCACAGTCTTGGAAAAAATGCAGCAGAAGTGCAAACAGAATCACTTTTTTGTTCACATCAAGAAACGTTTTGTTCCAGAATCTCTGCTAAGAAAGAACAACAGAGAGTTACATGCCACCAATCTGCAACATGGCTGTGCCAGTGTTCTGTCTCATCTTTTTCCTCATGCCAGGAGCATCGGCATTTGTTTGCAATTTTACTGATTGTGAAGCTCTTCTCAAATTCAAGGCAGGCATAACAAGTGATCTGGAAGGATACGTCAAGGATTGGAATGAAGCCAATCCTTTCTGTAACTGGACCGGAGTTACATGCCACCAATCTCTCCAAAACCGGGTTATAGATCTTGAGATCATAGACATGCGCTTAGAAGGAAGTATATCGCCATTTCTATCCAATCTTTCTCTTCTCACCAAGCTTTCCTTGCAGGGTAATAATTTCCGTGAAGAAATCCCAACTACCTTGGGAGCTCTCTCACGGTTAGAATATCTGAATATGAATGAAAATCAGCTCTCTGGTGCCTTTCCAGCTTCACTACATGGCTGTCAAAGCTTGAAATTTCTAGACTTGTCTGTTAACAACCTATCTGGGGTCATTCCTGAAGAACTAGGATGGATGAAGAAGCTGAGTTTTTTAGCTCTCTCTGTAAACAACCTCACTGGGGTCATTCCGGCCTTTTTGTCAAACCTGACAGAATTGACACAGCTACAACTGGCTGTGAACTACTTTACTGGGCAAATCCCTGTGGAGCTTGGAGTTTTGAGCAGGCTTGAGATTTTGTATTTGCACACGAACTTTCTTGAGGGAACAATACCTGAATCACTAAGTAATTGCACTGCATTGCGAGCAATTTCATTGATTGGGAATCGATTATCCGGGGAAATCCCTTCAGAAATGGGGAACAAGCTCCAAAACTTGCGGATGTTGAATTTTTATGGCAACAATATTTCTGGTAGGATTCCAGTGACATTCTCAAATCTTTCACAGATAACACTGCTTGATTTGAGTATCAATTACTTGGAGGGTGAAGTTCCCGAGGAACTGGGGAAGTTGAAGAACCTTGAGATTCTTTACCTCCATAGCAACAACCTGGTTAGCAATTCTTCTCTCAGTTTTCTTACTGCTCTCACAAACTGTTCATTTATGAAGAAACTGCACTTGGGCTCCTGTTTATTTTCGGGGACTTTACCTGCTTCCATTGGAAATCTTTCCAAAGACCTCTACTATTTCAATCTTTTGAATAACCGTATAAGAGGAGAGATTCCAGATAGTATTGGAAACTTGAGTGGCCTCGTGACCCTACAACTGTGGTACAATCACCTGGACGGGACAATTCCAGCAACTTTTGGAAAGCTGAAGCTGTTGCAAAGACTATATTTGGGGAGAAACAAGCTACAAGGTTCCATTCCAGATGAAATGGGGCAGATGGAAAACCTTGGCTTACTTGATCTTGCCAATAATTCCATAACCGGGTCAATCCCTAGTTCACTTGGTAACCTCTCACAGTTGAGATACCTTTACCTATCTCAGAACAGCTTATCAGGAAATATTCCCATCAAACTCAGCCAGTGCTCTCTCATGATGCAGCTGGATTTATCTTTTAACAGCTTGCAGGGGCCTCTTCCATCAGAAATTGGAGTTTTTTCTAACTTGGGGCTCTCCCTCAACCTTTCAAATAACAATCTAGACGGGGAAATACCTGCAACTATTGGAAATCTGGTATCTGTACAAGCTATTGACTTATCGGTGAACAGATTTTCTGGCATTATACCAAGTTCAGTTGGAAGTTGTACGGCTTTGGAGTACTTGAACCTATCCAAGAACATGATTCAAGGTACAATTCCAGAGTCATTGAAACAAATTGCATATTTAAAAGTACTGGATTTGGCTTTTAATCAATTAACAGGCAGCGTTCCAATCTGGCTAGCCAATGACTCAGTGATGAAGAATTTCAACCTGTCGTATAATAGATTAACTGGAGAAGTTTCAAGTATGGGAAAGTTTAAAAATCTTAGTGGAAGCACATTGATAGGAAATGCAGGCCTGTGTGGTGGTTCTGCGCAAACGGGACTCCAGCCATGTGCAGTTCAAAAGAAAAGGAGGAAGTTATGGAAATGGACCTATTACTTGTTCGCAATTACTATTAGCTGCTTTTTACTGCTCTTGGTATATGTCGTGGTCCGTGTTAGACGATTCTTTAAAAAGAAAACTGATGCAGAATCTGAAGAGGCAATTCTGATGGCTTTCAGAGGACGAAATTTCACTCAAAGAGAGCTCGAAATTGCAACGGACGGGTTCAGTGATGCCAAACTCTTGGGGAGAGGAAGCTTTGGGTCAGTTTATAAAGCTTGGATTGATGATAGAATATCTTTTGTCGCGGTTAAGGTTCTAAATGAAGACAGCAGGCGGTGTTACAAAAGCCTAAAAAGGGAGTGCCAAATACTGTCAGGAATTAAGCATCGGAATCTGGTTCAAATGATGGGATCAATCTGGAATTCACAGTTCAAGGCTCTCATCCTTGAGTTTGTAGGTAATGGAAACTTGGAACAGCATCTTTATCCTGAGTCCGAGGGAGGAAACTGTCGATTGACGTTGAGTGAAAGATTAGGAATAGCAATAGATATTGCAAATGCCTTGGAGTATCTTCAATTGGGTTGCTCAACTCAAGTTGTGCACTGTGATCTGAAACCACAAAATGTTCTTATTGATGATGATATGGTGGCCCGTGTTGCGGACTTTGGAATTGGAAAGGTCTTTTTTGCTGATAAACCAGCTGAATATTCTTCTACAGCAAGTGGCCTGCGAGGATCTGTTGGCTATATCCCTCCAGGTATGCATATGGTTGGTTTGTGTTAGTGTTTCGCTGCCCTCCTCTAAATTCTTCGGCATGAAAGATCGCATGTTCCATTCACCTTGCAGTGCATTAAGATCATTTGACCAAAATGATTATTTTCTTTTTTCATTTTGCTAACAGTGCTTTGTTGCTTGTAAACAGAATATGGACAGAGTAATGAAGTATCAGTTAGAGGAGACGTATACAGCTTCGGTATCATGCTGCTGGAATTGATAACAAGGCAAAGACCAACAGGAGAAATGTTCACAGACGGGCTTGATCTAAGGAAGTGGGTGGGTGCCATGTCATTGAAGCGAGAGGCACATTCAAGTGGTGCTTTAGAGAAGCTAAAGCAAGGCTGTGTTCATGTGGTCGATGCAGGAATGATGTGCACAGAAGAGAATCCACAAAGCCGTCCTTCCATGTCTTTGATCTCCAGAGAGCTCCAGAACCTTTGGAAACAGATGGAATTTGGGAAATGAAGCATGGTGAAGCTAAATAAATAACGTGATGATTATAAGGAAAAAGATTCCGGAAGACCACCAGGAAATTACTACTTGGTTGTGTTCAAAAATCAAAAGGGCACACAGCAAGTCAAGCGTCCTGTAATGCTTTAACTCTTTTTGGCCAGTGGGATTTGCTACTTTTTAACTAATTTATACACCCAACGTAAAAATGATTGCTTCTTAGCGGTGAGGAAAAGTTGCTACTATCAACTTTTCATCACCGCTAAGTAAAGAAAAAGGAAAAGAAGATAGATGACTCATCTTTTGGTATTGAGGTTGATTTTTTTGTTAATTTTTGTTAAAATTTGGATTTGTTTAGTGTTGTTAAAATTTAGATTTGTTTGGTGTTTTTGAATTATGTCAAAATAATTTTTAAAAAATAAAAAATATATATTATTTTAATATATTTTCAAATAAATACTTTAAAAATCAAACTTTAAATGATTCCGGAATTTCCGTGGCTAATTGTGGCTTACTTAATGGGTTGTGAAATTTTCTTTTTTGAAGAAAGGTTTATGAGATATTGAGCTGTCAAGGACTGTTTCTGAATTTGTACCTACCGATAAATCTCTCGATAGATTCCACGAAACCCTCCAATACTGTGCTTGAAATAAAGATGATGAGAGGATCAATGTGAACTCCCCCCCTTAATTGTGAGTTGGCGAGCCCTTAAATAACTGGTAGACTTTCTTCCTGGACGTCCATTAATTTTTCTATAGCTGTTGCAGTAACAAATGTCAATGAAATCTCTCTGTTTGTTCTTTGCTATAGTATCCTTTAAGTTGTTTATGTATGTAAATTTTGATCTTCTCTTATTTAAGTTGTTTATGTGTAATTAAGATCTCAACTAGCTAGTCTTTGACTAATTATATCGTTTGTTTTCTTATTGCTTGTTACAGGGAATAATTATCACAAGTAGAGCTTACTTCTACACATATCAAGCATATACAAATATGGCTTCCTCTTCTTCTCCCACTACTCCATATTTGAAGCTCGATGTGTTCCTCAGTTTTAGAGGCACAGACACCCGCAATAGTTTCACCAGTCATCTTTATCATGCTTTGCAGCGAAACCAAATTGATGCTTACATCGATAATAAACTTGATGGAGGAGAAAAGATCGAGCCTGCCCTCTTGGAAAGGATTGAAGAGTCGTTTATTTCGCTAGTCATTTTCTCTGAAAATTATGCAGATTCTACTTTCTGTTTGAGGGAACTCTCCAAGATTCTTGAGTGCATGGAGACCAAACAACAGATGGTCTTACCAGTTTTTTACCGACTTGATCCAAGCCATGTTCAAAATCTGACTGGGAGCTATGGAGATGCACTTTGCAAGAATAAAAGTATGGATTGTCAATCAATTTTTGCTGTCTGCCTTCTGATCTCACTTCTCCATCTGAATTTTCCAGTTGATGTTAAATAATATGGTTTTGGTTTTTTCTTTGGTTTTAACGAATATTCATCGACATGGCTTTTACTAGTTATATTACTGATCATTATAACCGTTTGTTTTCTTATTGCTTGTTACAGGGAATAATTATCACAAGTATAAAGCTTACTTCTAAATATATCAAGCATATAAAAATATGGCTTCCACTTCTTCTCCCACTACTCCATGTTTGAAGCTCGATGTGTTCCTCAGTTTTAGAGGCACAGACACCCGCAATAGTTTCACCAGTCATCTTTATCATGCTTTGCAGCGAAACCAAATTGATACTTACATCGATAATAAACTTGATGGAGGAGAAAAGATCGAGCCTGCCCTCTTGGAAAGGATTGAAGAGTCGTTTATTTCGCTAGTCATTTTCTCTGAAAATTATGCAGATTCTACTTTCTGTTTGAGGGAACTCTCCAAGATTCTTGAGTGCATGGAGACCAAACAACAGATGGTCTTACCAGTTTTTTACCGACTTGAT
>Ga0325400_1005750_pt1 | contig 11719 bp, 3 predicted proteins | sample PopdelMetagenome_2_FD_205662 | JGI IMG/M metagenome (GOLD analysis project Ga0325400, IMG submission 205662) | Populus deltoides microbial communities from Bellville, Georgia, United States - Xylem-PdKOR-R1 | ecosystem: Host-associated > Plants > Phyllosphere > Stem > Wood/Secondary xylem...
CCTACACAATGTGATCTGCTTTGAGCTTGTAGTACTTAGGTTATTTCTTTGTGTGCTTGTTTGTGTGATTTTACAGAAATTTGCTAAATTTATTAGATGATCTGATTCAATAAAATCAATATTTTCCATCAAGGTTTCTAGTGTGCACATTTTCTAGGCCAGCACCTTGGCTAAACCTTCTCTTCCTCCTTATTTCGTTACACTTGAGATGCAACATTTTCAGCTCAGCAAGCCATCATAGGTTATATCAGGAATAAATAAATAAATAAATAAAAGGAAGCTAGCTAACACACACTATCAAAAAATTAACAAATACAAATGGACACACTGATAGAATATTTTTGTCGGTAGATTGTGGCGAATATTTTCGATTGAATATGCCCTTGCAGTATCCATTGGTAAACACTGACAAAAAATCCCCTCGGTATATACTATGGGAATTACAGTGGAAGAAGAAGCTAGAAATGAGAAAAAACCAAGAAGTATGATGATGTGTTATTTTTTCAAACAGAATTACCGACGGATTTAAATCCGTCGATTAAATGCATCGATTAATTCATTTGTAATATTTAATTTATAATCTGACGAGCGACCTTCCACTCTCTCCTCCTCATTTCTTCTTTTTCCTTCATTTTTCTTTGCACCAAACAATACCCCCCCTCAATTTTATCACAAATCAATCTCCTACTATAAATTTGGCCACCCTGATACTCAGTTTGTCAGCATCCATGTTCTAATTTAAATTATCTTTTTTTTTAATCAATTTAAAATTGTTAATTTTTATTGAATATTTTTGTAGTATAAGTATTTTGTTTGGGTATTTACTTCTTTTATAACTTTTCCCTATAGAAATTTGTTTATGATTGTATGATTTGTACATGTTAGGGTTTATTTAAGATTTTGTAAAATTATATTTGTTTGTAAATTAATGAAGTTTAATTTGAATTTGTGACTTAGGTGTTTTGTGATGAAATAAATAATAACTTATTTAACATATCTGTTTTATATTTTGTCAATTTTATTATTGAGTTGAAATTTTTATTAAATGTATAGAAATTTAAATTTATATAGATAATTGATAATGAGTTACTTGTACTATTAAAATAGTTTGAATAAGTTTGAGTTAAACCAATGTTCTATTATTTTTTTAGTTTACATAATTAATTAATTGATATTGTCATCAATATTCTATATAGGTTTGATATAAGTAATGAATGATCGTTCATAGATGTGTCGAGATTCATCCAAAGGGTTGTGTAAAATGAATTATTGTAATGGAGTTCAGAGTTTTATTAATTATATACTATCTAATCCGAGAAATATTAGTGAAGGTGATATTAGATGTCTATGTAAGAGGTGTAAAAATAAAAAGTTTCTCAATTTATATGTTGTAACGATGCATTTTCTACAAAAAAGTTCATGGAGAGATACCTGTGTTGGTTTGTATATAGAGAACCATATGTTCCTCATGAGACCATGGTAGAAAGGATTGTTGGGTCAACTTCTAGTTCTAGCAACGTGCATGAAGTTATAGATGACAATAGGGAATATGGTTATAGATGCGATGAGAATTAATTAGGCTTTTGTCGGTTAATTTATAATAGTAGATAAATAACCTAATATAAACACGACTAGGTTTTTTTTTTAATTATCTTTTGAAAGACTCTGACAAACCATTATAGGATTAATGCACAAATCACAGAAGATTATCAGTCGTTGCACATGTGTTCACATTTGAGTCGGATCATAGGTTGAATAAGGCCAATTACAACATAATTTTTGAATGGGAGAAAAGCATTTTACATGAAAGGAATAGGCTAAAAGAAAACTTCTATGCTGCTGAATCCATGATGAAACCCTTCAGTCTAAGATACTAGAAAATTGACACGTGTCCACACTTCCGCATGTTATACTACCTTAAAAATACAAAGTTGATCGAGTAAGAACATGTGGGCATACTTGTTATAAACCCATAATTGGCAGGGAAAAAACTCTTGTCGCATATGGAAAACTTAGATACTTCCTAATCACAACTAGATTGTGAAGATTTTTCATTTCATAAAAGATTGTTAAGCATATGACATGAAATCATTCACATGATGCGGTGGATGAAGTGATGGTGAAGCTCGAAAATATTTTAATAGGATGCATCCTTGATTTTCAATAGAATCAAGGAACGTTCATCTTGGGTTATGTATAAACGAATTCAATCCATTCGGGTCATTTGCTGCTCTTTATTCTTGTTGGCCGGTGATACTCACGATTTATAAATTACTACCGAGGATGTATACAAGGCTGAAGTTCATTTTTTTTAATCTATGGTCATACTCAATCCTAATAGTTTGAGTCGAAATATAGATATTTGTCTTTGTCCATTGATTAATAAGTTGAAGTAGGTGTGGTCATCCGAGGTTTTAACATATGATGTATCGAGGAAACATAATTTTTAGATGAAGACAACTTTAATGTGGACTATTAATGATTTTCCTGCGCATGAAATAGTTTCTGGTTGCAACACACATAAAAAACTAGCATGTCCATACTATATAGAAAATAATAAGGCCTTCATGTTAACAAATAATGGTAAAACATCTTTTTTTATTATCATATACGGTTCTTATCAATGGATCATAAGTACAGAAATGACTTCTTTGTTGGCAGAGTTGGAAGGGATATTGCATCACCGCTATCATCGGGTGAAGAATTGTATGACGTGGTGTCAAAGTAGATGAATTATTGTAATGTAGTTTATGGTTTTATTAATTATACACTATCTAATTCGAGAAATATTAGTGAAGGTGATATTAAATGTCTATGTAAGAGGTGTAAAAATAAAAAGTTTCTCGATCTAGATGTTGTAACGATGCATCTTCTATAAAAAAGGTTCATGAAGAGATACATGTGTTAGTTTGCACACGGAGAACCATATATTCCTCACGAGACCATAATAGAAAGGGTGGTTATGTAAACTTCTAGTTTTAGCAACGTGCATGAAGTTGTAGATGACAAAAGTAATCCTTATAGGAATATAGTTATATATGAGAATGAATAAAGGTTATGTTGTTCAATTTCCAGTAGTAAATGCAGAACCTAAAGTAAACATGACTAGGTTTTTTGATCTTTTGAAAGATTTTGACGAACTATTATAGAATGGGTGCACAAATCACAAAATATTATCGGTCGTTGCACATGTGTTCACATTCAAGTCAGATCATAGATTGAGTTAGGTTAATTACGACAAAATTGTTGAATAGAAGAAAAGCATCTTATTTGAAGGGAATAGGCTAAAAGAAAAATTTTATGCTGCTAAATCTATGATGAAACCCCTTAGTATAAGATACTATAAAATTGACATATATCCAAACTTTTGCATGTTGTACTACTTTGAAAATACAGAGTTGACTGAGTGCAGAACATGTGGCATGCTTGTTATAAATCCATAACTGGCATGGAAAGGACTCTTGCCGCATTTAGAAAACTTAAATACTTCACAATCACACCTAGACTGTGAATGTTATTCATGTCATAAAAGACTAATGAGCAAATGATATGACATCATTCACATGATGTGGTGGATGAAGTGATGATGCACTCTTTCGACTGTGAATGTTATTCTTGATTTTTAGTGGAATCAAGTAACGTTCATCTTGGGTTATGTATAGACAGATTCAATCTATTCGGGTTATTTGCTGCTCTTTATTCTTATTGGCCGGTGATATTCATGATTTACAACTTGTCACCGGGGATGTGCATGAGACTGAAGTTTATGTTTTTATCTACGGTCATACCCGATCCTAATAGTCCTAGTCGAAATATAGACGTTTTTATTTGTCTATTGATTAATGAGTTGAAGTAATTATGGTCATCTAGGGCTTTGACATATGATGTATCGAGAAAATATAATTTTCAGATGAAGGTAGCTTTGATATGGACTATTAATTATCTTCCTGTGTATAAAATAGTTTCTGGTTGGAGCACACATGAAAAACTAGCATGTTCATAATGTATGAAAAATAACAACGCCTTCACGTTAAAAAATGACGATAAATCATCTTTTGTGTGAAGGACCAAAAGCAGCATGTTCACGGTTTTGTTACCACACACAATGACAACTCCATCCTATTCATTTCGCATGCGAAGCGGATAGTAAGATTTTTTTTTAATTACATCCATTTTTTTATTTTGTTTTTTTATAAAAATATTTAACAAATAACAATTTTCTCTTGCAGACTATGGATCTTGGACGCGAACCAAGCCTGATGGAGTTTTTTATGGAAATGCATATGCGAATTGATGACCGCTAAAAAGAAGTGTAATAGCTCGTGGATAGCCAAGCTCAACACTTTGAGGTATGTTGTTTTCAACCTTTTTTTTCTTAAGTTATTATTTATTTTAATTTGTTGACTTTTTTCTCATGATACATATAACACCCTATTAAAGGAGAGATACAATGATGATATTTCGACCCATTCGGATCTCGACCCGGATTTATGGTTGGAGACAGGATCGTTTGGTGGACCCGATAAAAATCGGGTGTACGATCTCTCTATCACTACGGTGAGGATTTGCAGACGGCACGTAGTGTTTCAACCATTGAATGCTTACTATCGATTCTGAGCACTCAAACTCTAGAGTTCAAGGTGATTTTAGACTAGCGAATTCAAGTTAGGACGACCCATCTTGCTACTGATTATGAACGACTCAGTGTTGAGACAACTGAACTTTGTCGAGTGGTAATGAAGATGAGATCATAGATGAGTGGTATATGTGCTCCCTCTTATTCACTCCACGATCCAAGCGAAGACCTGCCTCCTCCTCCTCCTCCTCTATTGTAGATTAGTTGTATTTGAACTTATAAATGCTTAAATTTGTAATAAGTATTTAAATTTTATACTAATTTATTTTTTAAATTATTCCCTATTTCTGTTTAATAGGATTAACTTGCATCAAATATTTAATACAACCAAATCCAAATCAAACCTTCTACTCCAAAAACTTAACTTTTTTTTTTAAAAAAAAAGAACTTGCCCGGGGTGAAGGATCGGTTCAGCTGGGTTTTGTGACTATGGTTGGGATTCCTTGGGTCAAACAAAAAGAACCATGGTCTTGCAAAATGCTATGTCTAGCGATCAATTAATGTTAGGCCCTTTTAACTTTCTTCAGCTTCCTAATAATCTAATATAATATGTCATGGCCCTTTCTTATGAATCATTGGCGCCTGTATCTAGCCTAATTGAAAATTAGAAAATAATAATAATTACATATTTATAAATTAGAAAATAAAATATTTAACGAACATATTAATAACTTGACTAGTATATATCCACTCAGACACTTTATTATACAAAATAAAAAATTGAACACCTATTTGAACAAGATTAAATATAAGTCACTTAATTATAAGAATTAGATAATTTCAAACATTTTTTTTGGTATTGAACACTTATTTGTACGAGATTAAATATAAGTTATTTTTCTAAATTTATTTGAGATCACAGTTACTTTCTAAAATGTTATTTATTAAAGATGCATCAATTAATTTTTAGTAAAAAAAAATTAACATTACATTAATGAAAGTTATAAAGGCAGAGCTAAGACGACTAAGATATATTTACCACGTGGCATAATGGGTGGATCACCCACCCCAACTTTCATTCTTGAAATGAATTAAATAAAATATTTTAATTGAAATTGTAGAAAAAATTTTAGGATCTAACCGAGTTTTGTTTTGAATGACTAAAAGCTATTATTACCTACTCTTTATTAGAGTGCACCAAACCCATCTACTTAACTGTTCATCCTACTTCTTTTTCTTTTTTCTTTTTAATTCTACCTTCTATTTTTTTGAATTGAATCCTTTTTATTTTTAAATTTCATTGATTTTAAATTAAATTTCATAATTTTTATTTATTTATTTTTTATAAACGTTTATTTTTATTATCATACCATTAATTAAAAAATAGTTATAAATGTTTTTTTATTAAACATGGTGGTGTCCATGATCCAAATCATGAGTTTAGCAGATTAAGTCATGAAACCCAAGTCGATCTAATAAATTATTATCTAAATATTAAAAAAATATTATCTTGAATATTTTGTTAAGTCAAACTATATTTTTTTATCGGTTGCCTGAGTTGCCTTCAGATTTGTCAAGTTGATTGAATCATATTAGGGCAACTTTGATTCAGGTTAATTTAAACTCAAGTTAGGTAAAAAGTTGGTTCAAAAGATTTCAAAGTTGTTTGCCAGGTTAGGCCCCTTTTTTATTTTTTATTTTATTTAAATTTCATCTTCTATTTTTTTTTCTTATGATTGAATCCATTTTGATTTAATTTTTAAACTTTATCCTTCACTATTTGATTGATTTTGAATTAGTTTTCAGAATTTATTTCAGTTTGCTATCTATGAAATCATTATAATCTCAAATAAATATCATTGTATTTGATTGATGCTCAATTTTACAAGTGTTTATTTTTGTTATCATGTCATTAAGTAAAAATTAGTTTTTTTTTTAAAAAAAAACATTGTTAAACCCAGTAAAGTCCATGATTTGGGTAGCGGGTTTACAGATTATGTCGCAAATCGATCTAATATGTTGTCTTCTCAATATTAAAATAAAAAAAGACATCATTTTTAATTTTTTTTAAAAGTCAAAGCACTCTTTTTACTGATTATCTGGGTTGTTTTTGGACCCGTCAAGTTAACAGGGTCATGTTAAGGCAACTATCATGTAGATTAATTTTAAAATCGAGCTAGGTAAGAAGTTAGGTTTCAAGGTTAACTTGTTAAATCGAGTTTAATAACAACCATATCATTTCTTGTGATTTGAATATATTTTTTTTATGTTCAAATTTTTTTTGATATAACCCACATTATAGTGTATTAACAAAAACATTAAAACATATGAGGTGGTGAACAGTATTCATATGAAAAGTAAACCACCTAAAATGTTTTCCTTTTCATTGAGGTCTTTTTTCTTTATTGAGTCATTATACTTCCTATTTAACAAACCTCAATCTTTTTTTTCATTAGTGTTCTTTTTTTATTTGATATTTTTGCTTCCCATCTAACATTCGCAATGAGGTTTTGAAAAATTAAAACCAAGTAAAACATGAAATGATGTCTAGAAAAAAAAAAAACAATTTATTATAGAGTGCCATAGTTACCCATAATTTAATATGTCATGTTAGATTAACTTGGGATTGACTTTAATTGTTTGTTTTGGTTTGCTTTAAAGGAAGTTCTCGCAATCTTGAGAATACGATGTTTCAATATTGAATTAATACTTGATTGAAATAATTTTTTTTATTAATTTAAGTTAATTAAAATTTTAAAAATTTAATTTAATTTTTTTAAAAAAATTATTTCACCCGCAATCGTAGTAGTGCGATGAATCAAACTAGTATATATTTAGAAAATAACCTAGAGTTAAAGGTTTTCTTGTAGGTTTTTCTCAAGGCTAAGGACTGGACAAATTGATTAAAATTGCAAGATTTAAGCTGTGATATTCTTTAAAAAGTAAGATACGTGGCAATTCAGCAGCCCATCATACGCAGCAAAATATCAAATTATCTCTAAAAAGTTGAGGGACCAAATTGACCATTAAACAACACAGTTGCCTAACACGTAATTAAAATTTGGGAAGCTACCAAATTCCATCCGATGAGAGAATTAAATTCGTATCAGCATATAATTTATGAAAAAAATATTATCAGGAATCTTTTAATTTTTAACCATAAGCTTATTAGGAATCTTTTAAATTGGAAGGAAATAAAAACAATTAGTGGAAAGTATATTGTGATGTACAAGTCCAATTCAAGTCGTGGTCCATTGAAAATGGTCGGTCACATGTGATCATGGCTCCTCCAGTGCTTCTGGAAAGTCCTCCATTACATATATATTCGTGGTATAGGAATAATCCTATTCCTGCCCAAATTAATTTACAGTTCTATAGCAACATTGATCTGTATGAGGGCCATGGCTTGATTCTCTAGCCATGTTCGATCACATCATTCAGCAAGAATTTCACATAGTTAATCCTAAAGGGTATTGCTCAACTTATCAGGTCTTGAATTTACTTATCTGAAGTTGCTAGTTCGAGTGTCACAAACCTCTGAGCAATTGAAAGCTTATATTGTCGTTAACTTCAAGGTCTCAGAGAATTAATCGAGGTGCGCGTAAACTGACCCAGACATTCACAATTAAAATAATAAAAAAGAATTTCACATAGTTGAGTTTGACTCAATATGCATGAAAATGTACTCTTTGAAGAATATATGTTTAACTTTTGTAAAATAAAAACAAGGGGTGATGAAGAAGATGAATGAGAATAGTAGCCGAGCTAGGAAATTCTTTTTGAGGGTTAAGATCAGGAAATAATTTTTAGGGGGTCTAAATTTTAATTTTATTAGTTTTAATCCCAAAATCCGAGCCCCAGCTGCCAGTCTTTCCTAGCTACGCACATGAATAAATAAGAAAATATAGAAAGAGTGAGATTTATAATTCGATTATTAAATATATAATATATGAATATTGGTTTTCGAGCAAGAAAAAGGGTCCTTGACTCATAAATGACTCATTGCAACTCCATTAATTGTATACAAGTTTGATGCCATAAGACTGTATATATACGTTTACTAAAGTCAAAGGATCTTAGATTTTTGTCAACGGGTTATTGTCTTCTGTCAAAATACACTGCCACATGCTAGATTCTCCACTGCCAAGAGTGCCAAGTGGAGTTTCATTTAATTTCAAGATCAAGAGAGAAGAAGAGTTCATGCTGAAAGCTCAGAAATAATGGTGAAGAACACCTTGGGAAAGCTCACTAACCCTAATATTGATCAACATTTATCAATTTCCAACCAATAATTTTGTAAGAAAGTGCTATGGCCCATATGTAATGAAACTCAAATCTAAAGTATTAAAAGCTACATGATCTTGAAATAAAGCCAGGCTGGTCGTCCCCTTAATTTTGACCTCGGATCGTGGCTGGTTCCAACAATTTTGTCCACATAATTATTTCTCTTTTAGGATGATTATACCTAGCTACCATCTAGTCATTTAACCCATGCTTTGCTGTGGATTATGATTATTTTTTTAAATATCAGTTATTTAGATTGTTTCAATGTATTTTTTAACATAAAAAATTTAAAATATAAATTAAAAAATTTATACAAATTAAAAAATTTATACAAGTATCTCATTAAATAAATTAATAATTATTTATGTAAAAATATGCTTGGCCGAACATGTAAGAAATATTATTTCAAAATAATTATTTTTTGTACAAAACTAAACCTACCTGTATAAAGTAAAATAAAAATAAAATAAAAAATCAACAAAAATTAAACACAAAACAAAACAGTTTTTTTCTTTTAAAAAAAACCTTTATCCAAAAACAACTTGCAAAACATGTGGTTTAGGTAATGAGATAGACTAACTGATAGAAAGAATATGAAGATGACCACAAAATAATTTTTTTTAAACAATGTTGAACGATAAAATCACAAAATATAATGAGGAAAAAAAATTCCTAAACGTATTAACACTTAAAACTTGTGACCCATCTCATTAAATGGAAGCATTACAAATGAAAAAACTGTAAAGCCCAATCCCAAATAAATCAAACACCGAAGAATGTATTTGGAAAAAAAATCAACCACATAAAAAAATTAATTAAAAAATAAGGGTGGAAACCAAAATAAAAAATAAATTTAAGGGTATTTAAAAATTAAATTGCAGGGTTAAATTGAAAAGAAAAAAAAATTAACAAAAGGAAAAAAAAATTAAAAGAATGAAGGCTAAATTGAAAAACAAACAACTTAACCTTTGATTAAATGATGAAATTGAATAGTAATAAAACTTTAACTAAAGATCCAAGGGTAAAAATGACAAATCAAGAGAATAAAGACCGAATTGGTGAAAAAAATATATGAAAAATTATAATTTAAAGACTGAATTGAAAATATAAAAAAAAACTTTTCTAAAAGGATCAAGGATGAAAATAAGCAATAAAAAATATAAGGATTGAAATTGAAAAACAAAAAGAAAAAAAAAAGGAACAAACATGTACTTTAATTGGAAAGGAGAGAAAAGTAGGAGGAAGAAAGAAGAAATGACCATCGCCGATAAACTGTCGGATCACCACTGACACACTTCATACCAGGAGGAAGAGCACGTGACAACGCTTCTAGTAACACTACAGAAGGTTATTTTCGGACAAACAGTGGGGTTGCATATGCCATTGAAAAAGTGCGGACGCCACCAGCGCGCTGACATGTGAAAAATATTCACCAACAGCTTTTTGAAATTTAATATTAAAAATAAATGTTAAATTAACAAAAAAAAAACCTCATAACCCTGGAAATAACGAATAAACTAATGTGAAGGCACCAAAACACCCATGAATGCATAGAATCTATTTTGTCTTATCTAAGGGAAAAGAAATATTTTATTTATTTTAAAGTTTGTGCAAAGTAAAAAAAAAAAAAACTATTAGTCAGTGGGTTTAAATTTTGTTGACCTTGAGGGTAAAAGAGTATTTTTACTGTACCAAATAATAATAAAAAAAACAATAATATTCATGTTCAATCTTTTAATGATCAATGAATCAGTATAAAAAGATCAAAATACTCTTATATCTTAGCCTTCCAACTTTTTCACTGAGAGATGCAAAAAAAATTCACTGTAACTAAACAAATTTATATGTTGCAAAACTTTATATATATATATATATATATATATATATAACAAATACATGAATGGATCAAAATCTTTTTTATCATAAGAAAAATACTTAAATATGACAATCGGTATATCTTTTAGAGAAAAAAACAAAATAAAATAAAAATTGAAGCAAATGAACAAGATGTGTACCTCGAGTCCATCAATTTAAAATTTTAATAAAGAGTCTTTTCGTAGGAAAAATATTTCATATTCATGAATTAAATTAAAATTCTCAAAGTAAAGAACTATTATACAATATAATTTCGATAAATAAATTAAATAATATTTTTATTCATGCCTCAATTAAATAATAACTTGATTAATTAATAATTTTTTATAATTATAAAAATATTAATTTATGGAGTTTTAATTGTATATGTATGTGTATACGTGAATATGAGTGGATTTACATGGAAAAGATGAAGGCAGTTGCTCTATTATTTATTTATTTATTTATTTTTGTAAATAGTCATAAAGCTCTTGATAGTTTTATTGGTTCAAATTTTCCCTTCTTGTTGTTATACATTTGTCCCGTAAAATTCTTAAAACTTGTCCTACGTAATTAGCATAACTACTTCTAAATGGTTTCTTTCTTTGGAATGATTATGTATGAAAGCATGGTTTAAATGTGCTATTTTGTGATTTATCAATTCAAATTTTTATCTAAATATTTTTATTTAAGTAAAATAATTATGTAATTTTATATTGTTGTGTTGTTATTGTTATATATATAGCTCTAATAGAGAACACTTATTCTCAATCAATATATATATATATATATATATATATATATATATATATATATATATATATATATATATATATATATATATATATCAAGGAAAGGATAGATAACATTAGAGGGACGTGGGATGAGTGATTTGAGTATATCTTTAGCTTGATAAGAAGGATAATGATCCAATTAGTGATCGGAGAGATCCTTCCATTAATTAATCATTCTGATTTAGAAGGATTGACTTCTATCCTAGTAATT
>Ga0325400_1005752_pt1 | contig 11718 bp, 10 predicted proteins | sample PopdelMetagenome_2_FD_205662 | JGI IMG/M metagenome (GOLD analysis project Ga0325400, IMG submission 205662) | Populus deltoides microbial communities from Bellville, Georgia, United States - Xylem-PdKOR-R1 | ecosystem: Host-associated > Plants > Phyllosphere > Stem > Wood/Secondary xylem...
CGAACGGGGTCTGGGCGAACGGGGTCGTGGGCGGGGCGTTCCGCACAGGCGGCAGCACGCTCGTGGCCTCGGCGGGGGACCCGGCCGGAAACTCGCCCACCCGGGGCAGTTCCGACGTCTCGTCGGCGATGAGCGCCTCGAAGCGCGACCGCGGCTTCACGGGTTCCGGCGCGGGAACGGCCGTGGTCCGCGCCACCGGGTCGGCGTGCGCCTGCGGTCCCGTCGTCGCTCCGTCGAGCGCGCGCAGCAACGCGTCGGGGTGCGGCCGGTGCGCGGGGTTGATCGCGAGCGCCGCGAGCAACGGTCCGCGCAGGTCGGCGGGGACACCCGAGAGGTCGACGTCAGCGCGGCGGACGCGGTCGAGGACGACCTCCATGGGTCCGCCGCCGAAGGGCGGTCGGCCGCTGGCGGCGTAGGCGACGGTGGCGGCCCAGCCCCACCAGTCGGTGGCGGGCGAGACGAGACCGCCGGCGACGACCTCGGGCGAGAGGTACCCGGGGGTGCCCATGACGAGTCCGGTGGAGGTCAGACGGGCGTCGTCGGCGACGTGGGCGATGCCGAAGTCGATGACGACGGGCAGGCCGTCGAGCAGCAGCACGTTGCTGGGCTTGAGGTCGCGGTGGACGACACCGGCGGCGTGGATCGCCTGCAAGGCCTGGGCCAGGCCGTGGCCGAGGTCCCGCAACCGGCTGCCGCTCAACGGTCCGCGGGTCTGCACGACGTGCTCGAGCGGCGGTCCGGGGACGTACCGGGTGACCAGGTGCGGCCACTGGCCGTCGACGTCGGCTGACAGCACCTCGGCGACGCGCGGTGAGCGCACGCGTTCCAACGTCGAGACCTCCCGGGCCAGCCGCTGGCGGGCCTGGGGGTCGGCGGCGATGTGCGGTTTGAGGACCTTGATGGCCACGGCGCGGTGTTCGTCGTCGAGGCCGAGGTAGACGATCCCCATGCCGCCCTGGCCGATCTCGCGGTCGAGGCGGTAGGGCCCCAGCTTGTCGCCGGGTGAGGGGGCGTACACGTGGGGCCGCCAGGTCTGCGCCGGCGTCTGCTCCACCCGCAGGTCCTCCCCGGGCGCGCCGGTGCCCACGGCGCGGGTGCGCGCGTCGCCGCCGGAGGCCGGGTAGGGGGTCACCACGCCCCCACCGTACGACAGAGCGGGCGCACAGCCGGGGTGCGCACGGCTCCTTCACACAGGTCGCGACGACGAGCCGCAGACGATCACGGGAGGTGCCCGGTGAGGGTCGTGGGTAGGGTCACGCCTAGGACAACCCCTAGGAGGATCACCACATGGCCGGCGACTACGACCTCGTGGTGGTGGCGAACAGGCTCCCCGTGGACCGTGTGGAGGAGCCCGACGGGTCGACCTCCTGGCGGCGCAGCCCGGGTGGTCTGGTGACGGCGTTGGAGCCGGTCATGCGACGCGAGGACGGCGCCTGGGTCGGGTGGGCGGGAGCTCCCGGCGAGCCGCCGGAGCCGTTCGACGCCGAGGGTGTGCGGTGCGTGCCGATCGGGCTGAGCGCCGAGGAGGTCGAGGACTACTACGAGGGGTTCTCGAACGGGACCCTGTGGCCGCTGTACCACGACGTGATCGTGGCGCCGGGCTACCACCGCAGCTGGTGGGAGGCCTACGTCGCCGTCAACGAGCGGTTCGCCGAAGCGGCCGCCGAGCAGGCCGCCGAGGGCGCGACGGTGTGGGTCCAGGACTACCAGCTGCAGCTGGTGCCGCGGATGCTGCGGCGCCGCCGTCCGGACCTGCAGATCGGGTTCTTCAACCACATCCCGTTCCCGCCGTTCGAGATCTTCGCGCAGCTGCCGTGGCGCAAGGCGATCATCGACGGCTTGCTGGGCGCGGACCTGGTGGGTTTCCAGCGGGCCGCGGACGCGAGCAACTTCACCCGGGCCTGCCGCCGGGCCTCGAACCTGCCGGCGCGTTCGGGTCGGATCCGGCTGGACGCCGAGGGCGGCCGCGAGGTGCGGGCGGCCTCGTTCCCGATCTCGATCGACTACCAGACCCTGGACGAGCTGGCCCAGCGTGAGGACATCAAGGCCCGCGCGGCGGAGATCCGCCGGGACCTGGGAAACCCCGAGCACGTGCTGCTCGGGGTGGACCGGCTCGACTACACCAAGGGGATCCTGCACCGGCTCAAGGCGTTCGAGGAACTCCTGGACGACGGCAAGGTGAGCGTGGAGGAGGCGTCGCTGATCCAGGTCGCGACGCCGTCGCGCGAGCGGGTGGAGCAGTACATCCAGCTGCGCCAGGACGTCGAGGTCACCGTCGGCCGCATCAACGGAACGCACGGGACCATCAAGAACACCGCCGTGCACTACCTGCACCACTCCTACGGCAAGGAGGAGATGGCGGCGCTGTTCCTGGCCGCCGACGTCATGCTCGTCACCGCGTTGCGGGACGGGATGAACCTCGTGGCCAAGGAGTACGTCGCCTCACGACACGACGAGCGCGGGGTGCTGGTGCTGAGCGAGTTCACCGGCGCCGCCGACGAGCTCGGTCAGGCGTTGATGGTGAACCCCCACGACATCGACGGGTTGAAGGACACGATCGTGCGGGCCTTGCGGATGTCGCCGCGCGAGGCGGGGCGGCGGATGCGGTCATTGCGTCGGCGGGTGGCCGATCACGACGTGCAGCGCTGGGCGGCCTCGTTCCTGCAGGCGTTGGCCGAGCACGGCACGAAGGTGGAGTCCTGATGCTGGACGGGGCCTTGGCCCGGTTCGCCGCGCGGGGTCGGGTGCTCGTGGCGCTCGACTTCGACGGCGTGCTGTCCCCCATCGTCGACGACCCCTCCGCGGCGCGTCCGACCCCCGAGGCGGCGGCGGCCCTGGCACGGCTGGTGGCGACCACCGACGTGGCGCTGGTCTCGGGGCGGGACATCGACGACCTGCGCGCCTGCGCGTCGCCGCCCGACGGGGTCGTCCTCGTCGGCGGACACGGGACGCAGAGTTCCCTGGAGGGCGCCGCCGGCGGTCAGGCTCTGACTCCGGAGCAGTCGGACCTGTTGCAGCGCCTGGGGTCCGCCCTCGACGAGATCGTCGACGGGGTGGACGGGGTGCACGTCGAACGCAAACCCATGTCGGTGGTCCTGCACACCCGCCGCGCCTCCCGCCCGGACGCGGCGAGGACCACGGAACTCGCCCTGGCCGGACCGGCGACGTGGGACGGGGTGCACGCCCTGCGCGGCAAGGAGGTCGTCGAACTCGGCGCGGTCGCGCTGGGCAAGGGCGGCGGGATCGTGCGGCTGCGCGAGCGGTTGTCCGGGGCCGGTGCGCCCGTGGAGGCCCTGCTGTTCGCCGGCGACGACGTCACCGACGAGGACGGGTTCGCCGTGCTCGGCCCCGACGACGTCGGGGTGAAGGTGGGCGACGGCGAGACCCGCGCGGGTTTCCGGGTCGACTCCCCGACCGAGGTCGCCGCGATGCTGGCTCTGTTGGCGGACCTGCGGTCCTAGCCAGCTTGTGGTCCATGGACGACGTCGTGGACCGCTGCATCGCGGCCGGGCACGTCGGGGACGCCGCCGCGTGCCTGGCGCCGAGTTCGTCTCACCCCCGACCGACCGGTTCTCCTTCCGGGGGCCGGACAAGGTGCGGACGCTGCTCAGCGCGGTGTTCTCTGTCGTCGAGGGTTTCCACCACCTCGAACGTGTCGGCGGGACGGGTTTCGTCGCGCTCCGGGCGCGCGGGCGGTTGGGGCGGGTGCGGCTCGAGGAGGCGCAGCTGCTCAGCGTCGAGGACGGGCTGCTGCGGGAGGTGCGGCTGTTCGTGCGGCCTGTGCCCGCGGCGACCGCGTTGATGCAGGCGCTGGGCCCGTTGGCGCGGCCGCGCTGAGCTCTTCGTTCGCGGGGACACCCATCGGTGTCACCACGTGGGTGGGCTCGTGGGTGTCCGGAAACCGGTGCTCCCATCCCCACGAGCGGACCCTCATGCCTTCACTCACATCGGTTCGGCTCTGGTCGGCCATCCGGGCCGAGAACGTGCGTTCCCCGACCAGATGCAGAGTTCCTGCTCGCCCCGGTACCTCACGGTCATCCCGCTCTCGGCGTTCAACACCGGCGAGGTGGTGACCCCGCCGCCCGGGTCAGGCTCGCCGGCCCCACGCCTCGAACTCGTCCTGCACCTCGTCGAAGAACGCCGTCTTGGCGCGGGTGTAGTCGTCGAAGTCGGCGTCGCCGGCGTGGTCGGCGGCGGCCACGGCCTTGAACTCGTCGTAGCGGTCGCGGGCGTGGGGGTGCGCGCGCAGCCAGTCCCGGAACCACACCGTGTACCGGCTCCACGGGGAAGCGCTCAGCCGCACGTGCAGGATCGAGGCCTGCGGGCCGTCGATGTCCCGCACGAACAGACGTTTGCGCCACACGTCGTCGCCCACGACTTCCGAACCGCGGGGGACGTCCCGGTGGACCCCGGGGGAATCGGGGCGGGCGCCGACGGCGGGGACGAAACCGGTCGGGGCCAACGTCGCCCGGAGAACCCCGGGCTCGGGGAGTTCACGGACCCGCACCTGCAGGTCGACGTAGTTCTTCGCGGACAGACCCGGCACCGAGGTCGAGCCGATGTGGTCGAAGGCCTCCGCCACCCCGAGGGGTGCGAGCGCGGGCCGCAACGCGTCGAGCAGCTGCGCCGCACGCGACGGCCAGCCGGGGTCGTAGGGCTGCAGCACTGCCGGTCCAGGCATGCCGTCACGCTACCGATCCAGCGATCCCCCACGGCGTCGACGGCGACGTGGACGAGGTTCCCTGGTGATCGCCCGAGGAATCCGGCGGCAGCTGCGACCCTCGACGCGTGCGTCTGCGCTCCCTGCTGGCCGGCGGTCTCGCCGCCCTCACCGTCCTGGCCACCACGACGTCGGCCCGGGCCGAGCAGGACGGCGGGTTCCTCGCCGCCTTCACCGGCTTCTACGGCACCGACGTCGACACGAGTCTGATGACCGTCGAGACCGACACGGGCACGGTGCACCAGGTGGTGGCGGAACCGGCCTCCTCCCCCGCCTGGAGCGCCGACGGCGAGCGGCTGCTCTGGCTGGGACCGTCACCCGACGATGAGTACGTGAGCTGGTTGTTCAGCGCCCGCCCCGACGGCAGCGACCGGCGCACCGTGGTGGCAGACGCCGACGTGCGCTCGTTCGCGATCGCCCCCGACGGCACGATCGCCGTCCTGAGGTCGCAGGGGCCGCCCATCCTCGACTGCGCGCTCGACCCCGCCCCGCGGCCGACGTCGGTGGTGCTGCTGCACCCCGGCGGTGGGTCCCGGGCCCTGGCGGCGGTCTCCGAGACCACCTACGGGCTCACGTTCACCCCCGACGGGTCGCGGGCGCTGTGGCGCTCCGGCGGCGGCACCCAGTGCGGTGGGGGCGGTGACTCGCAGGTCGTCGTCGCGGACGTGGCGACCGGGGCCACCCGCCAGGTCAGCGGGGAGTCCCAGCGGGCCGGCTGGTTCTCCTTCGCCGCCGACGGCCGGACGGTGCTCGCCGCGAAGTCGGACGGTCTGGGCCAGGACCTGGTCCGGATCGACCTGGAGTCGGCGACCTCGCAGCGGGTGCGGACCGAGAACTTCGCGGAGTCACTGCCGGCGGCGTCGCCCGACGGGACGCGGTTCGCGATCGTCCGCACCCCCGGCCACCCCGAGCAGGGCGCCATCTTCGTCTCGACCGGACCGTCCCACGTGGTCGTGGTGGACGCCGAGGGCCGCGAGCTGCAGGACCTCGGCGAGGTCCCGGTCTCACCCGAGCAGCTGCTGTGGGCGCCGGACTCCTCGTACGTTCTGGTCTCCGGGGCCGACTTCGTCCCCGACTGCCCGGGGTGCGACTACGGCGGCGCCGACGGTGGCGTGTTCCGCGTCCCGCTCGACGGGTCCACCCCGAGCGAGATCACCGACGCCGGCAGCTGGTGGTTCTCCGGGTTCACGTTCCGACCCGTGTTCCCCGCGGCGCCCGCCCTGGAGCGGGGACGACGTCAGGTCCGCTGACGGACCGTGGTCGCGCCGCGTTCGCGGCGCCACCGCACGTACGCACGCCCCCAGGGGTCGGCGAACCGGGCCAGGACGGGCCCGAGGACGGCCATCACCAGGACGTAGGCGGCGGCGAGCGCCGCGAGCCGGGGGTCGACGCCGGCGGCCGTGGCCAGGCCCGCGATGACGATGGAGAACTCACCCCGCGGGATGAGCGCGGCGCCGGCGCGGATGCGGCCGGGGACCGCGATGCCTGCGCGTTTGGCCGCGAACCAGCCGGTGATGAGTTTCGTCGCGACCCCGACGACGACCAGCGCGAGCGCGGGCAGCAGGACCGGCGGCAGGGTGCTGGGGTCGGTCGACAGGCCGAAGGAGACGAAGAACACGGCGGCGAACAGGTCGCGCAGCGGTTCCAGGCGGTGGTGGGTCTCCTCCTCCAGGTCGCTGGACAGGCTGATCCCGAGCAGGAACGCCCCGACGGCGGCGGAGACGTGGAGCTGTTCGGCGACGCCGGCGACCAGCAGAGCCAGCCCGAGGACGCGCAGCAGCGTGACCTCGCTGGAGCCGGCCGAGACGAACTTGGAGATCACCGAACCCCAGCGCAACGCGACGACGAGAGCGACTGCGAGACAGGCCAACGCGATGAGGACCGAACCCGTCGCCTCCCACACCCCGGACGCCGCGAGGACCGCGGTCAGGATCGGCAGGTAGACGGCCATCCCGAGGTCCTCGAGCACGAGGATGCCCAGGATCGAGGGGGTCTCGCGGTTACCGAGCCGGCCGAGGTCGGCCAGCACCTTGGCCACGATCCCCGACGAACTCACCGCGGTGATCCCGAACATCGCCAGCGCCCCGATGGGGCCGAACCCGAGCAGCAGACCGAAGGCCGCCCCGGGCAGGCCGTTGAGGAACAGGTCGAGCACCCCGACGGGGGCCTGCCGGCGCAGGTTCCCCAGCAGGTCGCCGGCGGAGTACTCCAGCCCTAGCAGGAGCAGGAGCATGACGACGCCGATCTCGGACGCGGCATCGAGGAAACCCTCGGGCGCGTTCAGCGGGATGACGCCGCCGGCCCCGAAGGCCAGCCCGGCCAGCAGGTACAGCGGGACGGGTGAGATCCCGAGGCGACCCGCGAGCCGGCCGACGAGGCCGAGCCCGAAGATGACCGCACCGAGCTCGATGAGCAGAGCAGCGGTGTGCACGCCTCGAGTTCCTGCCTTTCGCTAGAGGGGATCAGCCCTTGTTCAGGAGTTCCGCGGTGGCGCGGACGCCCTCCTGGGTGCCGACCACGACGATCTTGTCACCTGAGCGGAACTCCTGGGACGGAGCCGGCGACGGTGTCACCTCTCCGTTGCGGACGAGGGCCACGACCGAGGCGCCGGTGCGGCTGCGGATCGCGGCGTCGGCCAGCGTCTTGCCGACGTACGGGGAGTCGTCGCCGAGGTAGATGCCCTCGGTGGCCAGACCCTCGATCTGCTCGCGCAGCCGCGCGAGGCGCTCGATGACGCGCGGCTGGCCGAGCAGCTCGGCCAGGACCTCGGCCTCGTCGGGGTCGAGGTCCACGACGGCATGGCAGGCGTCGGGGTCGTCCTGGGAGTACAGGAGCAGCTCGCGCTCGCCGCCGCGGGTCGAGATGACGCCGATCCGGCGGCCGCGCGCCGTGGTGAAGTCGTGCCGCAGCCCCACGCCGGGCAGCTTGGTCTCTTCAAGGTCCACGAGATCAGTGTCCTCCACGAACCAGGGAGCCGACGACAGGGGCGCCAGCTGTCCCTCTGATGGACCCAACAACCTGTGAGTCCGAAGACATCCCGGCAACAGCTCTTGCCCAACGGTGAAACGTCGTGCATGATCCGAGCACCCCGCAGCGAAGCGTCCGGTTCCCCGGCAGCGGTGCCGCGTGGTGACAACTGAAGATCTCCCATCCACAACGGATCGTCCGGCACGTACCTGCCGGTGGAAGGAAAGCGACGATGGCTACGGTCACGTTCGACAAGGCGACGCGCATCTACCCTGGCGGCGACAAGCCCGCCGTGGACGCCCTGGACCTGCACGTCGAGGACGGCGAGTTCCTCGTGCTGGTCGGCCCCTCGGGCTGCGGTAAGTCCACCTCCCTGCGCATGCTCGCCGGTCTCGAGGACGTCAACGGCGGACGCATCCTCATCGGTGACCGCGACGTCACGACGGTCCCGCCGAAGGACCGCGACATCGCGATGGTGTTCCAGAACTACGCGCTCTACCCGCACATGACGGTGGCCGACAACATGGGCTTCGCGCTCAAGATCGCCGGCACCCCCAAGGACGAGATCAAGCGTCGTGTGCAGGAGGCCGCGAAGATCCTCGACCTCGAGCAGTACCTGACCCGCAAGCCGAAGGCCCTCTCCGGTGGTCAGCGTCAGCGTGTCGCCATGGGCCGCGCGATCGTCCGTCAGCCGCAGGTCTTCCTCATGGACGAGCCGCTGTCGAACCTCGACGCCAAGCTCCGCGTCCAGACCCGTACCCAGATCGCGTCGCTGCAGCGTCGTCTGGCCGTCACCACGGTCTACGTCACGCACGACCAGGTCGAGGCCATGACGATGGGTGACCGCGTCGCGGTCCTCAAGGACGGTCTGCTGCAGCAGGTCGACACCCCGCGTCGGATGTACGACCACCCGAACAACGTGTTCGTCGCCGGCTTCATCGGCTCCCCCGCGATGAACCTGCTCAAGCTCGAGGCGACCGACGGTGGTGTGAAGTTCGGTTCTACCGTGCACCCCGTGGAGCGTTCGCTCCTGTCCGGCACCGGCAACCAGGTGACCCTGGGGGTCCGCCCCGAGGACCTGGAGCTGTCCGACTCGGGTCTGCCCGTCCAGGTCGAGGTCGTCGAGGAGCTCGGCGCCGACGCCTACATCTACGGTTCGCTGGCCCAGCCGGGCGGCGAGTCGCACCAGGTCATCGCGCGCGTCGACGGCCGTCGTCCTCCGGAGAAGGGCTCGACGGTCCACTTCACGCCGAAGCAGGGCCACGTGCACCTGTTCGACGTGACGACCGGTGAGCGCATCGGCGCCTGACGTCCGAAAAGGGGCCGCCACTCCCTCGGGGGTGGCGGCCCTTTTCGTTGCCCCCTGCGAGAGGATGGGCCCGTGAGCACCCCGACGGCGGAATCGCTGCAGATCACCGCTGCCCGCCCCTACCCCGAGCTCCTCGACCTGCCGTGGGAGATCCCGCTGGAGGAGTGGCCCGAGAAGCACCTCGCGGCACTGCCCCGCGGTATCTCACGGCACATCGTGCGGTTCGTGAAGCTCGGGAACCGGGTACTGGCGGTCAAGGAGACCAACGCCCCCATCGCGCACCGGGAGTACCGGATGCTGCGGCTGCTGAACCGGCTCGACGTGCCCTCGGTGGCCCCCGTGGCCGTGATCACCGGCCGGGTCGACGCCAACGGCGAACCCCTCAACGCGGTGCTGGTCACCCGGCACCTGCAGTACTCCCTGCCGTACCGCGCGCTCTACAGCCAGACGCTGCGCCCCGACACGGCCAAGCGGGCCGTCGACGCGCTCGCGGTGCTGCTGGTCAAGCTGCACCTGACCGGCTTCTACTGGGGCGACGTGTCGCTATCGAACGCCCTGTTCCGCCGCGACGCGGGCGCGTTCGCCGCGTACCTGGTCGACGCCGAGACCGGTGAGCTGTACGACGAGCTCACCCCCGGTCAGCGCAACTACGACGTCGACCTGGCCCGGACGAACATCGCCGGCGAACTGATGGACGTGGTGGCCTCGGAGGCGCTCGACGCCGACATGGACGAGGTCATCGCGATGGCCGACCGGATCGTGTCCCGCTACCAGGCGCTGTGGCAGGAACTCACCGAGGCCGAGTCGTTCGAACGCGGTGACCGCTGGCGCGTCGAGGCCCGGATCCGGCGCCTCAACGACCTGGGTTTCGACGTCGGCGAGCTCGCGATCACCACCGACATCGACGGCACGACCGTGCGGATCGAACCCAAGGTCGTCGACGCCGGGCACCACTCCCGACGTCTGCTGCGCCTGACAGGGCTCGACGCCGAGGAGAACCAGGCCCGCCGGCTGCTCAACGACCTCGACTCCTACACCGCGGCGAACGACCGGCAGGGTGAGGACGAGGAGATCGTCGCGCACGACTGGGTCGCCGACGTCTTCGAACCCGTGCAACGTGCGGTGCCGCGCGAGATGCGCGGCAAGCTCGAGGCGGCGGAACTCTTCCACGAGGTGCTCGAACACCGCTGGTACCTGTCCGAGCGGGCCAGCCGGGACGTGGGCCTGGAGGAGGCGGTGAACTCCTACGTCGTGGGGGTACTGCCGAACAAGCCCGACGAACGGGCCGTGCTGAGCGTCGACACGCAGGCGCTGCGCGTCATCGACGAAGACATGTACTGATCTGATCCCCCTGGAGGACACCGTTGTCTGCTGAAAAACCTCGCGTCGTGCTGACGGGAGCGGCCGGGAAACTCGGCCGCATCGTGCTGCGCGACCTGCTCGACCACGACTACTCGGTGCTGGCCCTGGACCAGGCGCCGCCGCCTCTCTTCCCCGGAGACCTGCAGGACGGCTCGGTGCAGTTCGTCCGGATCGACCTGTCCGACCACGGGGCGGTCACCGAGGCCATCACGGGCCGGATCGAGGAACGCGGCGGCCCGTTCGTCGGGGTCGTGCACCTCGCCGCCATCCCCGCTCCGGGCCTGGCCCCGAACGGGGTGACGTTCCGGAACAACTCGGCCGCGACGTGGAACGTGTTCGACGCCGCCCGGGCCGCGGGGATCGACACCGTCGTCTGGGCCTCGTCCGAGACGGTGCTGGGGTTGCCGTTCGAGGCGGCCGACCCGCCCTACGCACCGTTGGACGAGGAGTACCCGGTGCGGCCGGAGTCGACCTACTCGTTGGTGAAGTCGTTGGAGGAGGAGATGGCCCACCACTTCTGCCGGTGGGTGCCCTCGTTGACCATGACGGGGCTGCGGTTCTCCAACGTCATGCACGTCGAGGACTACGCGCAGTTCCCCTCGTTCGACCACGACCCGACGCTGCGCCAGTGGAACCTGTGGGGGTACATCGACGCCCGCGACGGCGCCCAGGCCGTCCGGTTGGCGTTGCAGCGCAAGGGCCCCGGCGTCGAGGTGTGCATCGTCGCGAACGCCGACACGGTGATGACGCGGTCCTCGGCGTCACTGATGGCGGAGGTGTACCCGGACGTCGAGGTGCGTCGGGAACTCGGCGAGCACGAGACCCTGCTCTCGATCGACAAGGCCCGTAGGTTGCTGGGGTACGAACCCCAGCACTCCTGGCGCGATCACGTCTGAGGGTTCCATCGCGCCATCGAGCTGCGCGCCGACGGCGTCGCGCAGGTCGAAACCCGCCGTGTACTGCGCCCAGTCGGGCAGGAGTTCGGGGTCGAAACCGGCCCACCACGACTCCTGCCCCGGGTCACGGCGGGCCGTGGCGTCCTCGAAGGTCAGTTTTGAACTGACCAGCTACCAGACGGCCCGCCAGGTGGAGATCCCCTGCGCGGGAGAGGCTCCGGCCTCCAGTGCGGCGTCCAGGAACCGGTCGGCCAGCACGAGGGCGGGCGGCCCCCGATCCGGGTCCCGGTCTGGAGCAGGGGAACGATCCAGGGGATCTCGCGCAGCCGGTCGTACAAGTCCATGACGACGGTGACGAGCCGTTGGCGAGGGGTACCCACCGGTTCCTGCCAGGGGATCTGGGCCGCGACCTCGGTCAGCACCAGGGTCAGGAGTTCGTCCTTGCCCTTGACGTAGTGGTACAT
>Ga0325400_1005754_pt1 | contig 11715 bp, 11 predicted proteins | sample PopdelMetagenome_2_FD_205662 | JGI IMG/M metagenome (GOLD analysis project Ga0325400, IMG submission 205662) | Populus deltoides microbial communities from Bellville, Georgia, United States - Xylem-PdKOR-R1 | ecosystem: Host-associated > Plants > Phyllosphere > Stem > Wood/Secondary xylem...
ATATCTCTTGTTTTATAGCATCTAATAGTGTTCTTGAGGACTCAAGCAGTGTAAAACGTTGAAACCAGGAGCATCATTAAGTGACATAAAAGTTCTCTAAATAGTTGGAAAATATATGAAAAAAAAAGAAAAGAAAATGAACACTAATAAAGTAGAGAATTTGATAGAATTTTAATTTCTACTCAAAATTCGAGTGAAATCTCTCGTCAATGCAGTTGTATTATATTTGGTCCCTAGATTTACATACTATTATCTTTGGTCCTTATTTTATTATTAATTTTAGTCCAAAGTTTTGATTAGAAAACCCAAAACTGTCCCTGGATTTACAATTCATACAAAAATTATTGATATTTAATTTAGAAAAAAAAAATATTGTTACCTTAAGCGCAAGTAATAGCTATAAGACTATGGATGCAACAAGTTTTTGCTTAATTCAGTACACTCTTTACACCTATCCCCCTGGGATGACTGGACTAAAGGTGTCATAATAGTCAATGACTGGGCGTTGATGAAATCATTTGACTAGAGTTAGGAGGTAGGAGTTGCCAGGTTCCATTTCGAATAAGAGCATTGTATTCTTCTGACATGGCTTGATGCCATTTTTGATCTTTGAGTGCCTGTGCTCATGTCATGGGTTCAAGATCAGAATTCTTGGATAACGAGGTGTGAAGATTTAGTTTTTGAAGTGGTTCGTGAATGTTATTCTTGGCCCTTGTTTGCATGGGATGGTTCGATTGGGTAGCTGTTGGTAGGTTATTTGTGATACTTATTTGAGGTGTCTGGTTTTGGGTAATGGTTGTGTTGATTGGAGAAGTTTCAGAGTCAGGGGTTGTAACGTGTGTGACTGTTGGAGCTTCATTGCGGAGTTGCTGGTGAGGGCCACCTACAGATGGTGGTATGAGTGTTGGAGTGACAGTGCTGAGTTTGATAATTGGTGGTAGACATGTAGAGATTGTGGATGATTCAAGTCGTTGAGCTTGTGTAAGAGTTGATTTAAAAGGGAAAATTGATTCAATAAACTTGACATGCCTTGAAACAAATTTTTTAATGTTGATGAATCATAGCAGAGATAGGCACTTTGAGTTAGAGAATACCCAAAAAAAATATACATTGTTTAGAACGAGGTTCCAATTTATGAGAGGTATAAGGACGAAGCCAAGAGTAGCAGAGACAACGAAAAACCTTGAGTTTGGAGTAATTGGGAGGTGAATCAAAGATTTTTTTGTAAAGAGAAAACATATTTAATGTTTGTGTTGGCATCCTATTAATTGTTGCTACCCAATTTTTGATCCATGTTTTGATAAATTTTCAGAAAAATCCAAAAATAACAAAAAACATTGAAAATCCAAAAAATACGTTTTTTTATATATTTGCATCGTTTTTAGCATTTTTAACATCGTCCCAAAAGAATTTAAATTTTCAAAGATATTTGGAACGCGTTCAACTTTTAACGCGTTATTTTTAAAATCATTGATTTTTCTCATTTAGTCGATGTTGATATTGCTCGTTTTCAAAAAATAAAAAAAAATAAAAAAAATCAAAATTTACAAAAAAAAAAGTTGAGGGACCAATTTTGAGGCCCAAGCAATATTTTACCTATAAATAGTATTCTTCAAAACACACAAAGAGGGGGGAATTTTGCAAAATAAGAAAAACCACAAAAAAAACCCTAAAAAACTTAACTCTTTATCCCCACTCACGAAAACCAGCCGCCTCCCTCACCAGGCTCCCCTCTCCCCGCCAATAGAAAAGCTGTCGTTCCCGGGGTCCTTGGTTGTTGTTTTCAGAATAGAGCCAAGGACCCCCTGCCATTTCAGCTCTTCACCGTCGCCCTCTACCCACAGCACCGATCTTCCCCGCTCACGGCCTCTCATCTCCAAACCATAGCCGCCTCATTTTCTTCTCCTGTCTGCCCATAGTTTCACTCTTCCAGACACAAGCCGCGCTTCTACCTCACACACCGAACATGATCTGCTCGCCTTCTTCCTCCAGCAGCGGCTAACACTCAGCAGCCCCACAGAGCCAACAGTGGTTCCCACCGCCACACTGACATCCACCGATCTGTCCATTCCTCCGCCTTAACACCGCCAGCAACCTCTCCCATCACCGCAGCAGCGCCAGCGGCCACAGGTGACAGTAGCAAGCCCAACTGCTGCTGCTACCCACCTGAGTGAAGCCCATCAATGCCTTGCCCACGGTTATCCCTTTCCCCAGTGGCGACACCAACAGCTCTGCCGCAACGAAGCAGAGAAGAAGGCGAAACCAAAAATAAGGCAGATCCAAAACGGAAACAAATGGATCCGTGAACCAGAAAGAAAAAAATCTAAAACCAACTGCCTTGCATATTTTTGGGTTTTTGCAGGTGACGGTGACTCTCACCGTCGGCATAGGAAGACAGAGGGGAAGAAGACATTCCAGATCCCCTGGTTTTTTGGAGTTTCCAGCTGTTCACGCGCCGCCAGTGGCGTGGCGCGTGGGGAGACATGCTGCCACTGTTCCTGCAGTTGCAGAAGGCCTTCCCTGCAATTTCTGGAGTTTTAGGGGCTGCTTTGTAAATTTTAAATTGTTTAATGTAATTGTTATTTAGTTTTGAATTTTCATAATTTGTAGTGTGGGTGTAAAAAAAAAGAAAAAAAGAAAAAGAAAGAAAAGAAAAAAAGAAGAAGAAAAGTATAGTGAAAAGGAAATGTGTGATTTGTATTATGTTTATGAATGTTTTTTTATATGATAAAATTGCAAAAATAAAGAAAAATTTAATATTTTAATTTGCTCACGGATAAAGAATTATGAACTTACACGTAAGGTATATTTCTAAAATTCGATAAGAGAACAAAATTTTTAAAACTTTTTTAACACATCAAGTCCACGAAGCAACTTATCTCAAGTAGGGTGCGTTAGGGGTGCTAATATCTTCCCTAACCACAACTAGTCCCTTACCCATGAATCTCTGACAAGACCAGTACACCCGGTTTCCTAGTAATCCTCAATTAAATACTAACTGACGACTCTCAACAAACAAATCAAAGCAAACAAAAACGAAAAATCATTAGCTAATGCCGCGCAGATTTTGTCGTGCGACATTAATTAAGTAGACTGTTGTAGCAAATGCATATGGACAATAACTTAAAGGAATGGAAGCATGAGAGAGGAGAGTAAGACCTGTTTTAACAATGTGGAGATGTCTCTGTTCAGAAAAACCATTTTGTTTAGGTGTGTGAGGTGGAGTTGTGAGATGAGAGATATCATGAAACGTAAGAAGGTTAGCAAGCGCAATATACTCACTGTCATTATTAGAGTACAATGTATGAATGTTTTGATTGAAGTGTTTTTTTTTTGTGATGGCTTTGAATCTAAGAAATATGTTTTTTACTTGTGATTTTTGTTTTAAAGGATAAAGCCAGATATACTTATGAAATGATCAACAAAAAAGACACAATACTTAAAACCATTAGAAGACATAATTGGTGAAGTCCATACATCTGAAAAGATGATTTGAAGGGGGCGGGTGAAAGTAATTGTTGATTTGGAAAACGAAAGTTGATGCCTAAGCTGATGAATAGGTCCATTTTTAACCGAAAAAACCAATGCTATTTTATCTGCCTGGAAAAATCAATGAGAAAAGGAAAATTGATGATGAAAAGTGTTTTCAAAGCGTAAGATTCGCTGTGGTTGAGTGATCATTCATTGTTATCACATTTTATTCTCCGTTACTTTACTTTGAATTTTGGTGATTGTGAGATGTAGTTCTTCACTTTGGTATATCATTGACATCCTCCAAGATTATGATATCAGCAAAAAACTAGAGCATGCATACAAGTCCTTACAAGCGGATCCCACGTCTATCTCAGCTGTTGATCCCAAGTTATACTCGAAAAGATTCCGAGATTTCATACATAGAATCTTCATAGAGGACAAGTAATGGATGGAAGGAAAGAATGGAAATTTTACACATAATTTTTACACTCAGAAATTAACTCCCGGCGACATCCCAAAAGAAAGATTTATGGGTGATGCATATTGTGAAGGAAGGCACGTTGATTGCTTAAGGTGTTCAATGCTTATGGCTAAATTTTTTAGAGTAGCCATTATGTGATGTGTTGACTATGGAGAAGGTCTCAAGGGATTTGTTGAGCAATCTGAAGAGTGAAGGCAGGCAACTAGAGCAATGTGTTTTCTTTAGTTTCTAGCAAGCCAAGAGAATAGAAAGTAGAGAAATGGTTGCAGAACTGGGGAGGGATTGGAAAATAACAAAGTGTACAGTCAAAAGTAAATACTTCTACAGACAACGTGGGATTGGGATTGAACAAAATTCTTTTTGATGGCATGCTATTCAAAATTTTGAAAAAGATGGTTTGCCCCAGTGAGCGAGGCAAAAAAGAAGAAAATATTCAAGGACCCCCTTGGCATCTCTCTTTCTCACTCTCATACTGAATGAAAATCGAATGGGGTGTTTGCTTTTTTCTTTGAGTAAGCCATGTAAAGAAGGGGAAGGGAACAAAAAGATGGGGTGGGGGTTGTTTCCTTTTGCTCTTTTTTCTTTGAGTAAGCCATGTAATCTCTTCCTAGAAAACCAATTTATTTCTAACTAACAAAAACATGAAACAATATTCATCAAAATTTATAACTTGAAAATATAAATTACATCATGGATAATAATTAACAACTGGGTTATCCAGAATAAGAGCGGATGGAAAAGATTTGAAAGAGTATTCAATAAAACTTCCAAGTTACTAATTTGGAGTAACTTCAAGTATTTCTATGTAAAATAATCTTGTGCCATCTCATCCATCCAGGTCCTTCATACCTATAAAACATCAAATTCAGTAGAACTTTCAAGTTTGGAAATAAAGTTAACCGTGTATGATTATATATGAATTTTGTTATTTCAAACAAATCCCCTTCACTTTTAATTAAGAAACTTACTTTATAATAAAAAAAGGTTAATATCATATTGTTTTCATTTTTGTTTTAAAATACTGAATTTGAAATAAAATATAAAAACATTATTCAATTTTTTATTTTAATGTAAAAAAAATAATCAGTTTTCAATATTTCCTAAATAAACTAAAGTGATTTTAATAAAATATGTTAGTGATTGTTGGATTTTTGTTTTCCAAAAAATAATTATTAAAGATATAATTTATTTTTTGAGTGATATTCGATAGATCTAATTATTAAAGATAATATTTATTTTTTAAAATTAAATAAAAAAATTATCATAAAATCAAGAAATAAAAAATAAACCAATCAGACTTTAAATATTTAATAAAAACATTATTAAAGATAATATTTAATCTCTTAAATTAAATAGAATAAAAAAAATAACTAATATGTATTCTTACCAAAAAGCCTTAAATATTTAATATTTGTTTTTATTAAAGATGATATTCAATTTTTTAGATTAAATAATAATAATGAAATAATTAAAGATAATATTTAATCTCATAAATTATATAGAATAGAATAAAAATAACTAAAGGAAATATATGTTCTTACCATGAAGCCATAAATCGAGACTATGTTCTTGCAGCTTCGCAAATAAAAAGTCACTCCATTGCTTAGGTGTAGACACTGTAATTGAACCACAATGAGGATGAGGAAGCAGATGATACAGCGGTTGGGAAGGCATCACTGTATCTCTTTCCACTTCCGATTCTTCAAATGAATCTGACTTCCCTGCGATCACATGGACCCCACATTCTTTAACCCTTGCGCACCTCCACTGTACGGGCTTCAATGAATGACCGTTGCGCATATCAAACCCTGTTCGCTCTGTATGTATGTATAGTTCCAATTCGTCATCTCCACAGTAATCTTCCATTGTCATTTCACTTCTACTTATGTATCTTATCCATCCCCCAGTTCTTTGTATCATAATTTCTGGTGTTCGTTCATCTTCAAGCAATTGAATACCATTGCTTTTATTTCTTATAATAATAATAATGCGAGTCATTAAGCAATAACGAACATCCGTCGCAAGTGGTCGATAGACAAACCAAAGAACTAAGCCTTGGAAGACTGGAGGTATATGGAATGACAATAAGCATCCTTCTCCACTGTAGCTCATCCAATTTGGCATCTCACCAGGAAAGTAGGAAATACAATACCCGTGACCAGTACTGTTGCACATTGCCTGTATAAATATATTATCATAAAATCAAGAAACAAAAAATAAAACCAATCAGACTTTAAATATTTAATAAAAAATATTATTAAAGATAATATTTAATTTTTTAGATTCAATAAGAAAAATAAAAATATTATTAAACATGATATTTATTTTTTTAAATAAAATAATAATAATAATAATTGCCTGTATACATATTGATTTCAAGGAATGCTGAGATTTTAGACATTAATCAATGTATATGCCAATTGTGTGTTTCTTCTTGTGCAAAAGAGACTGAAAGAAATGGTACCTCAACAACGCTCTTCTGTAATTTATTTGGTGAATGCCCGCTGGTCGTATCAACTTCTAAACTCCAGATACTATTACTTAGACCTTCGATGCCCTGAATCTCTTCTAACGAATGACTTCCATGTAGATTTATACGTAGTTCTTTTTTTGACTGGATTGGTATTCTTACTCTTTCCAATGATTTGCAATTAGATGCACCCAAAAACCATAAACTTGAGGGAAGATCTGGAATTGATACAAGATTGTCGCAAGCACTGACTGCCAAGATCCCTAGCTTGGGAAGGAAGCCGATCCCAGAAGGCAAGCTAGAGAATTTGTTTCCTCTTAGATCTAATTCTTCTAGAGCGGACAAATCACCGAAATCAACACAGTTAGTTGCGCGATCAGACAAACCACCATCAGAAAGCTTAAGACGTTTCACTAATCTCCATTCAGTGAAAGATGTTGGCAGCCAACGTTTCAAATTTGAAACACCTGCTGAAATCAAAGAACAACTTGGTGGAGCCGGACTGCATCCATGCAATGATAACCTTCTGACATACTTTAATTGTACAATTGAAGAGAAAAATTGCTTAGTTTTAATCCCATCGGCTAGCAGGTCAGTTAAGGATTCCATATCACCCATGTGTTCTGGTAATTTCTCAAGTTGTGAACACCCAGAAATATTCAGAGTTTCGAGAGACTTTACATTACCAATGCTTTCAGGGAGAGTCTTCAGACTCCAACATCCCTCTAGATTCAAGAAAACGAGGCTCGTCGAATTTCCAATAGATTGATGCACCTCAACTAAACTCGAGCAACCTTTCAGAATTAGTTTCTCTAGATTTGAACTGTGCAAGTTTGGTGTTTTAATAAGGTGCTGAGAATGACTGAGATTAAAAATTTTTAGCCTTTTGAGATCCTGTATAATAGAGAGCAAAATAATAAAAATTAATCATAAGAAGTCGTAACATGTAAATATAAATTACATACTGGAGAAATTTTGGGGATTGCAACATGTTTCTCACCTTTTTTCCCTTCCATAGTTCTTTAAGGTTACTGTACTGCATATCAAGAACAACTAGATTGTCCAAGGTAAAATCAGATGGAAAATATTTCAAAGGACATTGAAGCCAACAAATCCACATCAACACTTTAGAAAGCAGTTTGAAGGATCCGGTGAGATGTGCTCCGTTGATTTGGAGTAAATTTAAACATTTCATTTTTGCAAATGATCCTGCGCTAAGTGATTTAGCTTCTGATGCTCTGACATCCAGTGCAAGACCCTCTACAACATCCGTACCCTAAATAAAAAATCAATACAACTTTCATTCCATTATTTGTAATAAGTTTGACTAGAAAATACGCATGACTACGCTTTCATGTATGCATTGAGCTCTTACCTTCTGCTGCTCAAGTACATTCCATGCATCCTCTTGATTCCAAATTCTGGTCCTTTTTCCAAGATGCAAGGGAGACGATTCACGGACGACCTCCCTTCCCATGTCTCGTAATAGATCATGCATGGTTACCGTCCTTCCAAATAACTGCCTTTCATGAAATTGAATCAGAGACCTTTCACGGAGAGTTTCCAAAACAACTTCTGGATTGGGACGGCAACGGGCTCCTAGCACTTTTGCGACGTATTCTTTCTCTATACCAATAAAGAAGCATGCAATATCAAGGAATGCTCTTTGTAGTTCACCATCGAGTGCGTGATAACTTATTAGAAGCTTTCCTTGAATATCTTGGTTTGGAATTCTGCTCAAGTTGTCAATTTCACTTTCCCATCTACCTCTGTTTTTCCCGTACAGAAGAGCTCCTATAACCTCAAGAGCTAAAGGAAGTCCTCCACAGTAACCAACGGCTTTCTTCGAAAGCTCAATATAATCTTTTGCTGGCTTGGAGTCCTTAAAGGCATGCCTGCTGAAAAGCTGAAGGGACTCGTCTGGTTTCAATTCTTCGATCTGATATGTTTGATCTGCTTCACGAAGTAGATTTGAATCTCTTGTTGTAATAATTATCATACTTCCGGGACCAAACCAACTTCGCTCTCCCATCAATGCATTCAGCTGTTCCAGATGAGCCACATCATCAGCAACAACAAGAACTCTTTTGCGACAAAGTCGATCTTTGATCATAACCTTTCCTCTATCGACACAATTGATGTTAGCAACATCTTGTTTTAAAATATCATGAAGAAGTTGCTTTTGTAAAAGAGCCAGACCATTGAATGGTTTTGATGTTTCCTTGATATTCGAAAGAAAACAGCTTCCCTCGTATCTATAGCAGAGTTGATTAAATACAACTTTTGCTATAGTTGTCTTTCCTATTCCTGGCATCCCATGTATGCCCACAATGCGTACATCATCTGTTGCAGTACTTAGAAAGTCATAAATATCGTGAGCAAGATCCATACCTACCAGGTGCTCAGGAACATATAAGCACTCGCGACGTAATTTATTCAACACATCCTTGATAATCCCTTTGATAAATTTTGCTTCATGCCTGCTCATAGAAAGAAATATTTTATTATTTCACATTGAAAAATTAATGTAATGTAAAATTACTCCGTAAACATGTGCAAGTGAATCTTAGAGAAAAAAGGAATACCCATTTTCCATATCATTGAGATTCCATCCAGATAGGTTTCCGGCATCCTCAAGAGCTTTTCTCCACTCCTTCACCAACTTCTCTTCAAAACGCTCTTCATGCTTATTAAATGCCTCTGCAAAACTGCCAGTCTGTTTTCTCACATCTGAAGGATCAATGTCATAGAATATAGGAAGAACAATCTGACCAGTTTTCTTCCTTTTGCACTTCAGAATCTCTACAAGTTCATTGAGACACCATCTAGAAGAAGCATATCCTTTTGAGAAGACAACTATGGATATCTTTGATTCTCGAATTGCCTTGAGAAGATGCTCGGAGATTTCTTCCCCTCTAGGAAGTTCATCATCATCTCGAAAAGTGTGGATTCCTGCTTGATCTAAGGCAGCATATAGATGATCAGTAAACGTCTTGCGAGTATCTTCTCCTCTAAAACTCAAGAAGACATCATAGGCCCCTTCTGGTCTAGAGTGAGAAGACTCTGGCTCTGTCATGGCAGCTGCAGAAATTAAAGAACAATCAATTAGCAATTGCTGATACATGTGAAGTGATCATCGAAGATAATACAGCAATTTAAGCTTAATAATGAGAGAGCATAAAAATAGCAACTGAAGTTAAACATGAAACAAACAAAGCTTTCACATTATTGTTATTGGTAAAGACATGAAATTAAAACAAGAAAGAAGCAAAGAAGAGTTAGCTATACCTCTGTATAACAAAGAGTTAGCTATGAAATTGCAGCAATCGGAGAGAGAAATTATTGCAACTGAAGTTATTGAATCGGAGAAATGGGGTGTTCATATATAGACACACACATCTGCCTTTGCTGGCTTTATTTATTGCGGGAATATGTAAAATAGTAAGAGTCAGAAAAATATCAAACAGATATGTTTAGCAAATACTTAGCAATTTATCTTATTATCCCGAGATTTAATTAATTTTATAAGTATAATTAAAAAAAACTTGTTATGTTAGAGAAGATTATTTATTTTAAAAATTGAAAAACTCTAATTCTTTAGCTTTCTTGCAAATTGTAAAGGAAGTCAGCCAATGATAGTTCTTCAATTCATATACAGTAAAAAGCACCAGGAAAACAGTCCCATGTAAATTTCGAGTGAAATTTCTAGTCAATGCAAGGCAATAATAGTAGAGTAGTCAACCTATAATTGGACTAATAAAATAATATATTCAAATCAAGTCAGGGACCAAAGCAGTCCCTGGATTTACAATTCATACAAAAGAGTTATACAATATTTTTATTATCTGATTCAGGAGAGACTCTTTAATTATATATGAAAACCTAGCATTGTATATTTTGAATAATTTTAAGGAAGAAATTCTAAATTGTAATTAAATTTTTAGAAGTTCTTACAAAGAGATTCTATTTCTCTTTCTTGTTCTCTAATTTATTCATCTTTTATATTTATTAAAAATATATTTTATTTTTTTGTGTTTTTTTTTATTAAGAATATTTACTTGGATATATTCAAACTAATTTTTATTTTCTTGTTACTATCATCTAATTTTTACGGATCCCAGTTTTGCCGTTCAAATAATATCCACATGGTATTCACACGATATCAAGCTTCTCTGTGATGTTTGTCGATATTTGGGATTTTTTTTTCCGCTTCTATTTTCAACCTTTATCTATATTTTCCGCATCCGAAACGTTTTTTTCTTGATGCAGCTGCGCGCATGCCAAGAAAATGAGAAGATACAAAAGGAATTTTTTTTTTCTTGATGCAGCTACACCGATTCGAGCATGGGAAATATCTCTAACCTTCGATGAGCTTCACGATATTCTTGAGGGGCATGACAGTTACCTGCGGCGTTTGGAATCTTCAACTCAGCAGCTTGTGGCTTCTGCAAATTATTCTTATCATTACAAACAGAACTTTATTCACTACAACATTATACAGTTTTGCCGACGGACTAATTCTGTCGGTGACAGCAATGAACTCCGTCGGTAAAAATAATACCGACAGAGTCACCGACGGATCACGTCCGTCGGTACAACAGTCGTCGGTAAATCCCATTTCCGTCGCTAATTCTGTCGCAAATAAAAAAAACCACCCACCGACGGAAATACCGACGGATACGCGCGTGCCAAAAAAAAGTTTCCCGCGGGAACATTACCGACGGAATACCTCCGTCGGTAATTTCAAGGGTAATTACCGACGGCATTACCGACGGAAAACCTGTCGGTAAGGATGGCATGGCTTGTAATTTTTGTTGCAACTCTCTGTGAATTACCGACGGATAATATTCGTCGGTAATGCCGTCGGTATGAAATCACCGACGGATAGTATCCGTCGGCAATCCGTCGGTGAATGTGGCAAAATCACGTAATTTTTTTGCAACTCTCTGTTAAATGCCGACGGATATTATCCGTCGGTATATCCGTCGGTACTTATTTAAAATATTAAAAAAATAATAATTTATTAATTGTAAAAAAACCTTGATAAACAAATAAAAATGCATTAAACATTAAAAATGTAAAAGTAATAATATTCATTACAAATTTAATGTGTTTAAAAAACAAAATTAAACTAGAATAGCGGCGGAGCTGGAGGAGGAGGCGGAGGAGGAGGAGGAGGCTGGTTGTTCCCGGGACCATACGGCCAAAAAGAAGCTGCACAAGTATTGTCACCCATCTTTGATCTCATCTCCATGACTATTTGACGGAGCTCATCATAATTCGTCGAGAG
>Ga0325400_1005755_pt1 | contig 11715 bp, 11 predicted proteins | sample PopdelMetagenome_2_FD_205662 | JGI IMG/M metagenome (GOLD analysis project Ga0325400, IMG submission 205662) | Populus deltoides microbial communities from Bellville, Georgia, United States - Xylem-PdKOR-R1 | ecosystem: Host-associated > Plants > Phyllosphere > Stem > Wood/Secondary xylem...
ACGCTTCGCAATCCGTGTTCGACAACACGTTACACAAGGCCGCTGAACAGCGCCAACGCATCGAAAAAGCCATTTCTACAAATAAATGGCTTTTTCTTTCGGATCCGGGCAACTTGTCAGTGGCTAACAGCGTTGTTAGTATACCACCTCGTTTATAGTAGCTTTCGTTTAGTTCCTTTCAGTAGGCCTTCTCGTTTTAAGACTAGCTTTTATTGCCCCATTGCCAGAGTATCGTCAGCGATAGACGCCGGACGACCCGTACCTTTTAACGCTAGTTACATCGTCATACGTGTCTAATTTAATTTATCCTTTCGCCCGGGAGGTGGCTGACGGCCAATCGTGTACCTCTTTTCCGGCGACTGGGACCCGCTTATTGCCTAAACACATCTTCCTTTCCTGTTTTTCCCGATTTCCGGGTGATCACGAATCGGTTCATGTAATTCAGTTTGTCGAATGACCAAAGAGAACCGAGAGAATCCGCCCGAAGCTGGGGACCATACCCTCATTACCAAAGCGCTGGCGATTAGATCTGGAAAATGGCGTCTGTCGATCCTGCTGGTATTAGGCGAAGACATCCGGCGTTACAGTGAGCTCAGCGAACAACTGCCCGCAATCAGCGAGAAGATGCTGGCGGGCGAATTAAAAGCCCTCGTGACGTTAGGCGTCGTTGAACGCACCATTTACGCTGAAGTGCCCCGCGGGTCGAATACAAATTAACCACCAAAGGCCGACTGGCTTTGCCCTTCCTGCGTCAGCTACGGGAGGTCGGTCGCCTTTTCATCTGATCTTATTTATGCTAACCCCAGTGAAATTCATCAACAAGGACCGCTCGCAGTTTTTTGCCACCGCCCGCGGGCGAGTCGACGCCTACTTCAAGGAAAACAAACTTTCGCCGAACGCCAACGGTGCCATGTGGACAAAGGCCGTCTTCTTCCTGGGTGGTTACGGATTGCTTTACGGCCTGATCCTGTCGAATCAGTTTGGTCCCTGGGCCATGCTGGGTATGGCCGTGCTGATGGGTATGTTTGCCGCTTTCATTGGCTTTAACGTCTCGCACGACGCCATTCACGGCGCTTTCTCGGCCCGAGGCTGGGTAAACCGGCTGCTGAGTCACACTTTTTATCTGGTCGGGGCCAATCCCTACGTCTGGAAGATCACGCATAATGTTGTTCACCATACGTACACCAACATTCCCGGTCACGACGAAGACATTGAAATTGCGCCGGGCCTGATCCGCGTCGACACCGACGAGCCCCTGCGGCCGTGGCAGCGTTATCAGCACATCTACGCGTTCATGCTTTATTCGCTGGCTTCGCTTTCGTGGGTATTCCGGAAAGATTATCTGAAGTTTTTCAAAAAGCAGATCGGGCAGCACGACAATTCCGACCATCCCCGCCAGGAATACATTCTGCTGTTCGTTACCAAAGCGGCTTATTACTTTTTCTTTCTGATCCTGCCCTACTGGGTGCTGGATCTGCACTGGTGGCAGCTGGCCCTTGGGTTTGTCCTGATGCACCTGGCCGAAGGACTGGTACTGGGCGTTGTTTTCCAGCTGGCCCACGTTGTGGAAGGAACAGCCTTTCCGGTGCCCACCGCCAAAACGACCATTGAGGAAGCCTGGGCCGTTCACCAGCTACGCACGACGGCTAACTTTGCGCCCCATTCGGCCGTGGCCGCCTTTTTCTGCGGGGGCCTGAACCGCCAGATCGAACACCACCTGTTCCCGAAGGTCTGCCACATTCATTATCCAGCCATTACGGCCATTATCAAGCAAACCGCCCGGGATTTTGATCTACCGTATCTGGAGAATCCGACTTTTTCTTCGGCGCTCTATTCCCATTACCGCATCCTGAAACAACTGGGTCGCCAGCAACCGCAGCCGGTTGCCCGTCAGGAATCCGTTCTTAGCTCCTTTTAACCCTTAACCCCCAATCCGCTCATGGCTTCCCAACAGGACCTGGAGTTTACCTACTCCACCATCGACAGGTTATTCCGCCTGAGTATCGGCCAGACCGGCGATTACAGTGGCGCCATGTACAACGGCGATTTTTCGCTCTCGCTGGAACAGGCCCAGGCGCAGAAACACCGCTTTATCGCCGATAGCCTGCGGATTGGTCAGGACTCCAGGGTGCTCGACATGGGGTGTGGCTGGGGGCCTTTTCTGACGTATATCAAAGAACGTGGGGCGCAGGGACGGGGCGTAACCTTGTCTTCCGCGCAGGCAGCGGCCTGCGTGCAGAACGGCCTGGCCGTTGAGGTAAAGGACTGTCGCCTGATTACACCGGCGGACTATGGTACGTTCGATGCCGTCACCTGCATTGGCGGTCTGGAGCATTTCTGCTCGATCGAGCAATGGAAAGCGGGTGAGCAGGATACGGTTTATGCCAATTTCTTTAAGCAGTTGACCCACCTGCTACCGGTCGGGGGGCGGTTTTATATGCAGACGATGGTCTTCGGGAAAAACCGAATCAACTTCGAGGACATTAACCTTCAGGCGCCCAAGGACTCCGATGCTTATTACATGGCGCTGATGGTGGCTCAGTTTCCGGGCTCCTGGTTACCATACGGTTATGAGCAGGTAGTCCGCAATGCCGAGCCCCACTTTAAACTGGTGTCGGAGAGCAGCGGGCGGCTGGACTACATCGAGACCATTAGCCAGTGGCGTCGGCGATTCCGGGCCTTTCAGCTCCAGAAATACGCCATTTATGCTTCGCTGCTACCTCGTTTTCTGACTAACAAGACGTTACGGGATCTGATTGCGGTTTTTCGCCTAAGTCCCAACCGGGTTTGTTTCCAGCGGGAGACGATGGATCACCACCGATTAGTGTTCGAGCGCGTGCAATGAATGGATTGACCGAATCAATTGACAGTGCGCAGACCCTCTTTTGAAAATAAATAAATTTTTGCGGTAACATAACTTTCTACGGCGCGTTTACTAAGTATGGGCTTCTCCCCTCACCGGTATTGGCGGCTGGGAGTGATCCCTTTAACTCCCGCAATCTTTACGGGAAAGGTCCGCTTTTGCGAGCTAACTCGCTGTGGAAAGCCCATCCTTGAAGTGCCTGATTGGTTGATCAGGTTAGGTAGCCACTCGTTCATTTAGTAAACAAACTCGAAAATGGTACACGCAATTAATCAGCTAAAGGCCGGTCTGGCCCGTATGATGCAGGTAATGAACGGGAGTGATCTGTTCAAACGAATTTTTCGGCCAGTCATTGGACCTAACCAGCCCGGTATTCTGCAAAGCTACGGTCGTGGTCATAAAGCCAGTCTCCAGCTTGTTCCGGTCGTAGTCAACGCGCGGTCCGGCAGGTTGTAATCCGTCCGGGCCTTCTATTTTTTTATCAATTTAAGCAACACGTACTATGACTTCGCTGAAAACCCTAACCCCGGTGGGCGTTAACCAACATCTGATCCGAATTAATCAGCTACTGGATTCGCCCGTCTTCGACCCTAACCGGCGTGAAGATGGCGCCTGGGAACTGGCTTTCAGCGAGGTCATTATGGTATTGGATGATCTGCTTCAACACTGTGAGCACAGCGGCAAACGCATCGACTTTTACGAAGAAGTCGGCGTACGCGGCAAAATTCAGGACATTAGTTCTCTGGTGGCTTGGATGCGTCCCTGCCTGCCGGATCACAGTGCGGTCAGTCGCCTTAGCCGCTATTATGATTCAGGGGTCGGCTATTTTGCGAATGGCTCTTTTTTCGATTGCGATTACGATCATGAACTGGCCTTCTACATCGACGACCAGCGGATCTACCTGAACCGGCACATTAAGCGTGCCCTCCACGAAGTCGAGCAGTACATGACTCTGGTCAATCAATCGCCTTCCGACCCATCCAATTTAAGATAACTCCGCAGGCAGAATGGGAAGCCTTTTGCCAACGCTTTTGCTTTAAGGGCATCGAAGGACTGCTTTTTCGCCACGGTGTATACCGATAAATCAACTCCTATTTTCTCGTAGCCAATGGATCAACTCGCGAATAAACTGCATAAGTTAAAGGACTATAGTACCCAAACCGAAGGAGGCTACTATATCTCAAATTTCCACATCTCGAATGCCTATGATGGGCAAAAAACCTTCCGGCTCCACTACGTACGAAAAAGTAATCTAAAGCCGTCTTCCTTTGACGTAGTGATTCATTACGCCGACAACTATGTCGTTAATTACCGAGATCCTGACCAGGATACCCAGCGTCATTTATTTACTGATTACGAAGCAGTTATTGAATACTTAGCGGCTAAGTAATTTAATCAGTTTGCCTGGTAATGGTTAGAAAGGCGCGGCTCGGCAATCGTACAGCAAAGTAGCAGGCAGCGACGGATTTACTAGGAACTACGAATTATTATACGTATATTTACTTAATTCAAATTAAAAGGAGTAATGCAGACAGGAACAGTAAAATTTTTCAATGAACTCAAGGGATTTGGGTTTATCCACCCTTCGGATTCAGGCGAGGACATATTTGTCCATGTTACTGGTCTAGTTCATGAAATCCGTCAGAACGATCAGGTTAAATTTGACGTTGTAGAAGGGAAGAGAGGCTTGAACGCCGTAAATGTAGAAGTTATCTAATCGAACGATACCTTACTTTACGAGTGACTTTAAAACATGCTTCCGGGCATGTTTTTCTATTTTTGATGACTTATCACTGATGAGCTTCAGAACGCCTGATTTCCTGTCCGAAACCAGGCCATGCACAAACAACCTCAATCGGTTTCATTCAATTAAAATCCATTATGGGTAGATCACAAGAAACATTCAGTAAAAAAGAAAAAGAAAAGCTAAGATTAAAGAAGCAGAAGGAAAAAGAGGAAAAGAAAGAAGAGCGGAAAGCGAACGCCGTCAGAGGTCAGAGCCTGGACGATATGCTCGCGTATGTCGATGAAAATGGGAACATTACTTCGACTCCTCCTGATCCAACCAAACGGAAAGCGATCCGAACGGAAGACATCCAGATTGGCGTTTCCAAGCAGGAAGATATTAACCCACAAGACGCCATTCGAACCGGTATCGTTAGTTTCTTCAATGAGTCAAAAGGATACGGCTTTATTAAAGACCTCCAGACACAGGAGAGCATCTTTGTCCACCTGACCGGTTTAACCGAACCCATCAAAGAGAACAATAAGGTCACCTTTGAGATCGAAATGACGCCCAAAGGCGCCAGTGCTATCGGCGTAAAAAAGACGGCTTAACTGATTTTTCAGCCTTGCCATTACCCCACTCGTAACCCGAACAGGTTCCATCAAAATCCATAACGGTTACTGGCTAATCCCTTAGTCAGTGGCCGGACTGATGCCTTGAAACAGCGTCTGGGAGCAAAGTAATTCGGTTGGATTGCTTTGCCCCCAGGCGCTGTGTTTGTTTACCTCCGGCGCTTATTTGATTACAACCGGGAAACGAGTGTCCAGATCGGACGTTCCGGGCTGAGCCGTCCCGTTTTTAGCGCCGGGCTGGTGACGCAACACCACGTTCAGATCGCCCGAACTGGCCGCACCGGTTGTCATGGTTGCACTCAGCCCGATGGGGTAAGGCCCCGGTGCCGGATTGGTGTCTTGATCCGTAAGGTTAACCCTCAGGTTCAGGCCACTGGCGGGGGTGTAAACAAACAGGTGTTCATTGGCTTTCTCCCGGATTTCGGCAGTGGCGTCGAGGGCCGGCGTTTGGGTTTTGTCCCATAACTGAATAACGGCGGAGTAAGTCGTGTTCGCTTTCAGATTCAGCGTTGCCCGGCTAAAATTAGCCTGCGTATTCAGATTTTCGATGGTCGCGCTGACGGTATCCGCCGGGTTGGTGGTGCTGGTCAGGCGCAGCGTTGCCGTCGTAATGGCTTCGTTGTCGTCCGTAGGCGCTACGTTTTCTTCGTCTTTCTTGCAGGCACCCAGTAACGAGCCAACCGCGACCAACAACAGAACCGATTTCTTGAAGATTTGCATGGTTTAAATGGATTAGTTAGTAAAACGTTATTCAGCACGATTGAGTGGCATTTTTAACTTCAGGCTGATGTTCCGCCCCAGATCATCGGCATAATACCGGAAACGGTTGAGATAGTCGCGGTAAGCCACATTGGCCAGATTGGAGCCCGTGACAATAACGCTCAGCGGCTGTCCGGCGACCCGGCACGAGAAGCCGGCTTCGGCACCGAGCAACAAATAAGCAGGCGGTGGGGGCGCGAAGTCACCGGTGAAAATAACGACCCCGTTTTCCTCCCGACGCGTCACCGCCGGAGCCCGCTTTTGCCGGGCCACATAAAGCCCGCTTACGCTGGCATAAACGTTCGACAGGCCGCCCAGCCGATTCCAGGTATAGCGCAGACTGTTGTCCGTCCGGTTCGGTGGGATATACACCAGAAATCCGCCATTGGTGTGATCGTAGGCATACAGCAGCGACGTCTTGGACGTAAGCGACAACCGCTCCGTCAGGTTATAGGTCAGCGTCGCGTCAATGCCCCGGAACGTGGCCCGCACCTGATTGTAGGTGTACGACGGAAACGCCCCCCGCTGCCGGATCACGGGCACTGAATCCGGTTTCAGATAGATATAGTTGTTAATCAGGTTGTTGTAAATGCCCAGCTCAGCCGAGAAACGTTTGCCGGTATAGGCCAGGGCCAGGTTGCCGTTGTAAGCCTGCTCCGGCCGCAGAGCCGGGTTACCCCGTTCGTAGGCCACTGCACTCTGGTGCAGGCCGTTGGAATACAGATCGGCCACGTTCGACGCGCGCCAGGCCGTACTTAGGTTGGCCGTCAGCGTCAGGTTATCGCGCAGTTCATACGACGCTCCCAGCGACCCGTTGGCGTTACGCCAGTGGTGGGTCGTGAAGTAGGTTTTGTTGGTTGCTTCGTTCAGAAAATAAGCGCGGAGCCAGCGATAGTCGTACCGAATCCCGCCTTCAACCGTCCAGCGATTGTGCGTATACCGTTCGATGGCGAACAGACCACCGGCGTAATTGCGGTAATTGGGAATCAGAAACAGGTACCGCCGGACATTGCCCTGCGTTAACCCATTAAAACCCATACTGCCGGAAAAAGCGCCCCCTTTTCGATTGGTCCGCGTCCGGTGCTCCCAGACGAGATCGGCGGTCTGGGTTACCAGTTTTAGGTACAGTTCCGGGTTGAGCGAACCGCTGAATGCCACGTAATCATATTCCTCCCGATTGTTCTGCTGCCGGGCCACGGTCAGCGTCAGGGTTCCCCAGCGATCGGAGCGCAGGTAGGCACGGCCTTTCAGCAGATCATGGCTCACCTGCTGATAAGGGCGGTTCAGCGCGTACGAAAAGCCGGGCTGACTCAGGGGCTCCGGTCGACTAATGGCCGCGTACAGGTCACTCAGACTACCTACCTGCGCGCCCGTAAACAGCCCAATCCGCGTATCGAACCGGCTAAAAAACACTTCAGCGCCCCAGTTCCGGTGGTCATAATGCAAATCAGCCGAGAAGTTTCGCTCCCGGTAACTGGTGTTTTCCAAATAGTAATGGGGCGTTTTGACGTAGCCCGATCGTTTGAGCGTTCCCTGCACCCGCCAGCTCAAGCCAGTTAACTTCTTGCTAAAAGCCCCTTCCAGAATACCGGACGCTACGCCCATTCGCCCGTTGGTAGCGCCCACCAGATTGACCTCTCCGCCGATGCCCGGCCGGGTTGGCATGGCCCGGGGCTCCACCAGAATAACCCCGCCAATAGCGTCTGACCCGTAGCGAATGCTGGCCGCTCCTTTAATGACGGTTAGCCGGGAGGCCACAAACTGGTCAATTTCCGGCGCGTGTTCGTTGCCCCACTGCTGATCTTCCTGTCGCACGCCGTTGTTCAGGATCAGAATTCGATTGCTGTACAAGCCATGAATAACCGGCTTCGAAATTGAAGGCCCTGTCTGCACCGAATACATCCCCGTCACCGCTTTCAGACTTTCGCCCAGTGATTGGCCCCGCGTCTGGTCGAGGGCGGCACCCGACAATTCAGTCTGGGTCTGGAGTAACTGCTGCGCTTCGGAGCGGTGCTCCGTTACTTCCACCGTCGCCAGATTAATGTCATTGGTGGTCAGAATCACCGACCGAACGGCCTCATTCGGAATCCGAACCCGCAGCACCGTGGAGTTATAACCGATGTACCGGTATTCGACCGTATACACCCCGGCACACAGTTCGGTCAGGTGATAGCGCCCCAGCGAATCCGTCACCGTTCCCTGCCCGGACTCGCGAACGTAAATCGTTGCACCGGGTAAAGCCTGGTGCGTGTCCCGCCCCGTGATGATTCCACTGAGCGACCCACTACACGCCAACGACGACTGAATTCTAGGCACTGAATCAGAAGGTACTGAAGAACGAACCGGAGGGTCCGCTACCTGCCCAAAAGCCGTTGAGGCCAGCAGCAGCAAACACCCCGACAACCCAAACCGACCCAGTCGGCTTCGGGAAGCCAGCCTTTCCGGCCAGGCCAGCACCTGTTTAAACCCTTGTATTAACATAAATTACTTACCAGCAAAGACGCTGCTCACCCGGTCAAGACGTTCCGGTGTGAGCAACCTTTCAGGAAACAAAACTAGATCATCCGCAACAATGTTGCAAAAATAAAGCAACCTCATTTTATAAATGCCTCCGATCAGGGTTTTTTGGCCGGATCAGGGAAGAATCGGCGCGCGGGTTTTCCGGGTTGAACAGGAAAAGAAATCTATTTCTGCTTCATATTTGTTACTTTCCTATAAACGTCATGCATTCATGAAACTCATAAAAGTCGCTGCCGGCGTTGTCAACCAGATTCCAATGGCCTGGGACCACAACCGTCGGAATATTATCAACGCCATTGACGAAGCCAAGAAGCAGGGAGTCAGCATCTTATGTTTACCGGAACTGTGCATTACGGGCTATGGCTGCGAAGACATGTTCTATTCGCACGAACTGATTGAACAAGCCAAGCAAAGCCTGCTGGACATTGTGCCGCATACCAGCGATATTATCGTTGCGCTCAGTCTACCGCTGCGGCTGGCCAATAATCGGGTGTACGACACGGCCTGTCTGGTTGCCAACAAACGGATTCTGGGCTTTGTCTGCAAGCAGGTGTTAGCCAACAACGGGATTCACTACGAGACGCGCTGGTTTCAGCCCTGGGCACCGCTGGTCCGCGATGATATTCAGATTGGTGAGTTTACCTACCCGGTGGGCGATCTACTGTTCGACGTATCCGGCGTGAAAATCGGTTTTGAGATTTGCGAAGACGCCTGGATTGCCGCCCGGCCCGGTCGACTGCTTCACGAGCGGGGCGTCGACATTATCCTGAACCCCAGCGCCAGTCACTTTTCCTTTCACAAGTCGCAGGTGCGTGAACGGTTTGTCATCGACGGTTCGCGGGCGTTCGGCGTCAGCTACGTGTATTGCAACCTGCTGGGTAACGAATCCGGCCGGGCCATTTTCGACGGCGACGCCATGATTGCCGCCAACGGCCAGCTGCTGGTTTCGGGGCCTCGCTTCTCCTACGCCGATCACCTGATCGTAACGGCCGTGATTGATGTCGATGATACGCGACTGAGTCAGGTCCAGAACAAAGTGAATCTGGGCGCCCTGTATCCCAATCTGCGCGTAGCGGCCCAGTTTGATTTTCCGGTTATCAAACCCGTCGTGCAGCGGGCCGAACTGGAATACTGGGAGCGCGGTGATCACCTGAAAGAAGAAGAATTTGCGCGGGCGGTGGCGCTGGCCTTGTTCGATTATCTGCGCAAAAGCCACTCCTACGGCTTTGTGCTGTCGCTGAGCGGGGGCGCCGACTCCTCGGCCATTGCCGCCCTGGTGTCGCTGATGATTCGGCTGGCCGAAGAAAGCATTGGGCTGGATGGGCTGAAACGCAAGCTGAGTTACATCAAAAAGATTCAGGACCTGGCAACGGCGGGCGACATTTGCGAGGCCCTGCTGACGACCATGTACCAGGGTACCGAAAACAGTTCAAAAGACACGTATGAATCGGCAGAATCACTGGCTAAGTCGATTCAGGCCACGTTCTACAACATCAATATCAACGGCCTGGTGGAGACCTACCGGACGCTGATCGAAGAACAGCTGGGTCGGCCGCTGACCTGGGATACCGACGACATTGCGCTGCAAAACATCCAGGCGCGGGTCCGGGCCCCGAGTGCGTGGCTGCTTACCAACGTTAAAAATGCGCTGCTGCTCTCGACGTCCAACCGGTCGGAAGCGTCGGTAGGATACGCCACGATGGACGGCGACACGGCGGGTAGCATCTCCCCCATCGCGGGCATCGACAAATTTTACCTGCGGGGCTGGCTGCGCTGGCTCGAAACGGTGGGCGTGGGTGGCACGATCAAAGTAGAAGGGTTGAAAGCCGTCAACAATTTGCAACCGACCGCCGAACTTCGGCCCCTGGAGAAAATGCAGACGGACGAGGAAGATCTAATGCCGTACGACGTCCTGAACGCCATTGAGAAATACGCCATCCGGGATAAAATGTCGCCGAAAGAGGTGATGGAGCATATGGAAGTCGTTTTTGACGGCCAGTACTCCCGCGACCAGCTTTACATTGCCGTCGACCGTTTCTTCCGGCTCTGGAGCCGCAACCAGTGGAAACGCGAACGCTACGCCCCGTCGTTCCACCTCGACGACGAGAACGTCGACCCGAAGACCTGGTGTCGCTTCCCGATCCTCAACAGTGGTTTTGAGAAAGAACTGGCGGATCTGAAGACGTATTACGAAGGCAAAGACGGCAGTGGCCGGAAGGGAAAAATTGGGTTTTGATTATTACTTTTGAACCGTTAACCAATTCCAGCCCACGGAGCTATCCGTGGGCTGTTCATTTAAGCTATTTTCAGTGCGCACTCTTCTCCCTGGCCTACTCTTTGCCGCCCTCTGGGCCTCGGCCTCCGAGGCCACTAAATTCGGCGTCCTGTCCGCCGACCCGCTGCTGCTGGCGAACGTTCGTTTTTTTATCGCGGGCAGCCTGATGCTGTTCTGGGCCTACGGACTTAGCCGCAATCCAATGCCGAACCGCGTCGAATGGAAACGCCTAACCCTTTTCGCCCTGCTCAACACCACCATTTACCTCGGCGCTTTTGTGCTGGCGCTGAAACAGGTATCGGCGGGCATTGGCAGCCTTTCCACCGCAACCAATCCGTTGTTCATTACGCTACTGTCGGCGCTGTGGCTCCGGCGGACTATGCGCTGGTACGAATGGGCGGGCATCGCGCTCGGCATGGGGGGCGTGTTGCTGGCGACGTATCCGCTGCTCCAAAACAGTTACGCGACCGTGCAGGGACTGCTTATTTTGCTGGGGGGTATGGTGTCGGTGTCGGCGGCTACGGTGTACTACGCCCGGTTTACGTGGGATTTACCGAATTTGGTCATCAATGCCTGGCAGGTCACCATCGGCGGTATTCTGCTGCTGCCGTTTACGCTGCTGTTTGCCAACTTCGGCGATTCACACTACGATACCCGGTTCTGGCGCTCGGCTTTCTGGCTCATTATTCCCGTCTCGGTGGTTGCGCTGCAACTCTGGTTTTACCTCGTGCGGCAGGACGCGGTCAAGGCTTCGCTATGGCTTTTTCTCTGCCCTATTTTTGGTTTTCTGTACTCCTCATTCATCTTCGAAGAACCCATTACCGTGTTCACGTACGCGGGCACCGGACTGGTATTGGCGGGGCTTTATCTGGCCCAGCTCGATAAGTTCAAAAAGGCCTAAAAAAGGCCTTTTCCCGCCCTTTTTCGGCAGTTGCTTTTT
>Ga0325400_1005760_pt1 | contig 11710 bp, 8 predicted proteins | sample PopdelMetagenome_2_FD_205662 | JGI IMG/M metagenome (GOLD analysis project Ga0325400, IMG submission 205662) | Populus deltoides microbial communities from Bellville, Georgia, United States - Xylem-PdKOR-R1 | ecosystem: Host-associated > Plants > Phyllosphere > Stem > Wood/Secondary xylem...
AGGCACCCTAGGGCTAAGTCGAGCTCCAAAATAGTAAAAGTCCAATTCAGGAGGCTTGTACTCGGTTAAACTACGAGGCCCACAATGATCTTGGGCCTACATTCTTATTGGGTACAATAATGTAATAGTGTTATGAGCCCACACATAAAATTATATTCAGCATGCCAACTGTCTTCTCAACCAACAAGATTTTTAACCTGTTTGAGTTGTTGGTTAATTAATCAGGTTTTAAATTTATTTTTTAAATATTATCATAAGTTTTATAAATTTTAAAATCATTGAAAAATTATAAGATTATTAATTTTAGATTTTATATAATTAGTCGAAGTATGTGTAAGTTGACCCAAATACAAATATCCATATTAATAATAATAATAATAATAATAATAATAATAATAATAATAAACCCGTCTTTTACATGACAATTTATGGTAAGGTGTCCAAAAATGAACAAGCTTTCATATCATGTTCCTTGTTTTTTCGAAAATAAAAGTAGAAACCATAAAACGAAACCGACACCAAACAACCTCTGGCCTTTGTTTTGGAACTTAAAAATGATGAACTTCAATGTATCTAAACCGTATTCTTGCATGTAAATCCAAAATATGAAATTTGACACCTCCCTGAACACATAACTTTTCTTAAAGTTTTTATGAGAACAGAGTTTCTATGTAGGAATAACTTGAAGGTGACCGCACAGTCACACTTAGATTTCTTTGTGGGATTCGAAACGTTGCGGGGAGCGAAACATGTGTGAAAAGTAGAGAGCCCTTTTATCATGCTTGGACCTGCTACATGACAAAAATCAGCTTCATTTATATATTTGTTGTAATATAATGCACTTTCATCAAAATTGTTGAGACGCAAGGGCAATACAACCATGTTAGGTAGAAACACACCAAGTGCAAGCCACCACCCACCAATGAAAGTTTCAAACAGCTTGCCCTCTTTTTTAAAAACCAACTTGTACATCCAAATAAAATTGACCAAAAAATTCTTCCAAAATAAATGCAAAGAAATCCTTGAAAAAAAAAACCTCAAAAAACACCAAAAAAACATGAGTCAGGCGTTGTAGCTCACGCTTCATGCACTGGTGCATGGGCACTATCTAGTGCACTGGGTGCTCGCCCAGTGCACCCCGATGGGCTTACGCCCATGCAAGGTGTGCGCCTAACACCAAAAGTGCTGGGCATACACGGATACACCCTAATGTTCTTGCGGGCTTGGGCCGTCACACTCAAGACTAGCGTATTTGGATCCATGCAGCGCGCTCGGTCCCATTATCATCTCTAATGGGCTCGGACAACTTTCCTGAGCCCAACACTCGTCAAATAATTTTTCTCGAACCCTATGCGGGTCCTTCAATATTTTATATTGATCAAATAAATATTATTTTAAGTAGAATACAACTTAAAATATCACAAGAATATAATTACACTTCCGTCATTTCTCTCCATAAAATAACAAGATTCATGTGCTATAAATATATCATGAATCCTTCAAGTCAAAAGTTCACAATCTCTTCATTCTTAACATTTTTATCGTATATATTTTCAGAGTCTATCTTTCTAAAATATCTTTGCATTTTCTTTCTTTACAAAGTTACTGATCACTTTACCATTAAAGAGTCATTGCATCCATCAAAAGATATCTTTTACATGTATCAGCTACCGGTCACTTGACTTACCAAGTATTACCCGCTATTACCATAATTACTGGTCATCTATTTTATTAAGTATCACCTACTACATATCACTTACCAATCATATGAACTTTCCATATCAAATTGTTATATACCTTAACTATAAAAAAATAAATTAAATTACTTGGCTAAAAAATCTGTCGATTATTCAATAAATGAATCTTAAAAAATCAGTCGATTAATGAATCTTATTCCTAAACATCTCTTATTTGCTAAGGAAGGAATATGAGCCATGCAGGGGTCAAAGTCACAATGGATGCAGGCTGGCCCAGAAAATACTCCCAGATTCCAAGGAATTCCATTTGAAATAGCGCTGTCTTGCCTCTTAAAAAAGCAATATTCCCCTTGACATTTCAAACCCACCGCTCACCACCTAAACAGTCAACAGAAACTACTGGATGTTCTTCCATGTCTCACGACCCAACATTACACTGCAAGCTGGTGATAACTGGGTGTTTGTTAGAGTATATTTTATGCAGACAACCAATATTTTTCTTTCCCGTCAATGTCTACAGCGAGGTTACACAGGTAGCTAATCTTGTCCATCTCTTTAAACCTCTTTATACTGTGAATTGTTTTATTCTAGATAACTCATGTCCATTGACTTCACAAATTACTTAACAAGGGAATGGATCATGATTTCAAGTGTCTTGGAATTCCACAGCCATGATGATGTTATATATTTGGTAATAAAAAATGGAATGATTGGGGTGCAAATAAAGTTTTAAAATGAAAATGAAGAGTATGAAAATTAAACTTGTGAGATTAAAAACAAGGAATAAGAATAATTTACTTAATCATGTCATCTGGAAGTCCTCTAATGATTCATTAAATTATGTAATTTATGTATATTGAGGTACCTCGCTTAATTAAAAAAATAATAATTCATGGATCAAGCTGGGAGTTGCAAAGGGGCTAAGATAATTAAGAACACCAAATTTTCCTTTACAATACCATATTTATCGTCAACACTTCTGTTTAAAGCACCAGAGCATTTTTTTTTCCCTCCTCTCCCAGTTCCTTTTCAATTAATAAAAGGTAAAAAAATTAAAAATGAAGAGTCCTTTATTTATAAACTGTTTGTCAATAGAGATAAATATTTATAAGCACAGAGATTAATTACAAAGCCCTTCTCCTAAGTTCCAAGAACAGAAAACTTGGCAGATTTATTGTGCCAAAAATAATGACCATAGCAGCAAGGAATACAGCATTTACTCCAACTTTCTGATGGCACTACAGTGTCCTGGATCCTAGTAATCATGCCTTACAAGAGACTAATAACTGGGCTTGAAGCCACCTTTGCTTATTAACCCTTGCAATGAACTCCTCGACTCTTCTGTTTAGTTCCTCTGGAGGCAATCCACTCTCTTCTTCTTCTTCACTTATTTCCTTCTCCTCATGCCTATCTTCTTTTACTTTAACCTCTTCATGAGCATCCTTCTTTCCTTTGCTGGTTAATTCATTAGCTTCTCCATCTTCTTCTTCCTTCACCGCTACTTCTTTATCTCCTTTGTTGGTTAATTCAGCAACTTCTTCCTTCAGTACTACTTCTTGATCTTGAACATTAGTCTCTTGGTCAACCAAGTTCACCTCCAGTTTACTCTCCTCTGCCTTGTCTTGATGAGCTGACACACCTCTAAGACTCCAGCTCCTCTCTACATATTCATCATAAATTTCGCCCACTGGAGATGAGTGAGACCCAACAAACCTTGATTCTCCAACAAGAAAGACAACAATGACATTTACCAGTATAAACAAGCACTTGGGGCTAAAGAAGGAGGAAAACTTATTTGGGATGGATAGAGATAGAAATAGCTTCATGGTTGAACATAGGGATGGAAACCAAAGAGGAAAGGAAAAAAGCAAACTACACGTCAAGGCAAGGAAAGAAAGAAACATGAGATTGTAATAAAACTGAGTCTTCAAACTGTGCATAGCTTGAAGCTTTTTAGCCTTGCTTATAGTATCCATTGTTGAAAGAGGTATAACAAGAAGTTTAGTGGGGTTTCTTAGTGAGTTTAGAGATTATGATTTTAATGGGGAAAGCTAAGGAGAACTTATATAGTTAGAAAAGGCTCAGTGAGGACACACATCTGACAGACAATGGTGGAATGGAGACAAGGACTTATATAGGGAGGGAAAAGGGAAATGATGGAGGATATTTTGGTGGGGATTCAAGAAATCCTACTTTATTGTTGTTTAGGTGTAGAGGAAATTGCTTATGTAAAAAGGCATGGCGGGTTGAGAATATGTTAATATTGCTTTCCACTATTGCTGTTAATGGTTTTGAATTCTCCATCTGGAATTTTACTTAATAAATATGTGTTAGCTAGCGTCAGCAACCAGTGAAGACCCCTAGTTTCTGGATTCAACAATCCAGTCTGTAAAACCAGACCCATAGGCATAACATAAACATGAACTAGGACAGAATTAAGTATGCATGTAGCATAAATACATTGTTTCAATCTATGTTATTCAACAGTAAAATAAGAAAGAAAAGAAAAGGTTACTCGTAGAAAGAAATACATGTTTAATATTCTTCTTGCTTAAGCTTTTGAACAGAAGAGAATTGTGGTGAAAATGGGCATTTCATTTCTATGCTTTTTGAACTTTTGTATGCCTTTTCGTCTATAGTTGAAGCAGATGGCAGCACGTTTGTTGAATGAGGACAATAAAGGAGCTTGTAAAGGAGGTGCAGCTAGCGCCCATGAACACTGGTATCGAGGTCATTGTCAAAATACTTAGAAAATTAGGTTGGAAACTGTTTTACTAGGCAAAGCAAGATTCCTATATGTACAACCTGCCATGATCACCTCCACAATCTTTAGTATCTAAACTAACAATCAAATACATGGCCATGCTTGATTTTATAGATGGAAAGCCACACTATCATAGAGAATTCATTGAGAATACTTTTAAAATAGAGAATTCCTCATTTCTGTAAAGAAAACCAAGGAAAGTCCTGTGGTGGCACTGATACTCTTAAAATATATTATTTTCATTGCTATTCTATTATTATTACCGCCATGTATTTTCCATCCACTATCATCGGCGATTGCTTCTATTATTTTTACTATGAATTAAATATTGATAATGAAAATATTTTTACTGCTATTATTTTTATTGATGTAACCTACTAACCTTCGAGGGGTCATGTTAAGTTACCAGCAACAAGAACCCTATCTAGATACAACCTTCCTTCTCGAAGATACAAAATATATTTGAAGGCGTTGTGGGTTCATTGGCATACACTTGCTTTTGCAAGCTAAGAATTTTCTTAGATTCCCATGGGAACCATGTTCACCGTGGAGAGATAGAAAGAGGAAGTGATTTGACATTGACGAAGCTTAAAAGAAGAGCTTCGAAAGAAAGAATGACGTGCAAAAGTTGCTCCAAAACAAAACAGACAGCTATTTGAATCTCTGAAACTTTATTAATTGATATTCAACTCTCAACGATTTTTTTTTAACACACTTATATCAGCACGTTTTATTAATTCACTTAAATTCTAGATGTATTGGTCTTATATTTATAAAAAAAAATTTGCTTTTTTTAACTATTGTAATCTAATTAGAAATATAATTATTTAATTAAACAAGTATTCTAATAATTAATCCAACACAAATATTTTTTTATCCAGGATTTGTATATTAATTAGAATTTTATCTAAGAATCCCTCCCTTGAACTAATATTTTTAAGCACTCAATTTAAAAATCTTGAACATCCATTTATCACCCATTATAATAAAAGACTGTAACAAAATTAATTGAAAAAAAAAATAGATTGAAAGACAAAAATTAAAGCGTTATTTTATTCCATCATCAATTTTCATCTTTTTTAAAACTTCATTAATTCTTGGATATTGCTTTTCTTAAAGACATTAATTTCATCATCAGAAGTTTTTTGTCACTTTATTTTTTTAATGCATCTTCAAAAATCACATGATCATAATTTGAGAATAAAGCAAAATGAATAAATAGATCATCTGATTGAATTTGATCTCGATTTCCTCGTAAATACTTATCCATGCAGGCCATTTTCTAACATGTTGTCATTGATCATTATTTGTTGATATTTCAAGTGGGCTCTGATGATATACTAGTTGTGGTGAATTATTCTCAAGATTAAGTTTTTTTTTTTTCCAAAAACAACTTGTTCCAGCTCTTTTTCTGCTTTTTCTCTAATAGAAGCAAGATGTTGAAGTTCTCTTCTCTTCTCTAGCTCAAAGGCTGTCTTTTTATCTCTCAAATTAATATTTATCTCTTCACGCCTTCTATCAAAACTACTCTCAAATTCCCTCTTCTGCATCTTCATGCCCAGCAAGAAGTTTGCTTGTTCCTTTTGAATCCTTTAAAATCATCAAAGCGTTCTTGCTCTATTTTATTTATGAATTATTCACGTTCATGATTAAGTGACTCAATATCTTGCTTATGTTATCTTTTATTGCATTCTTCTCTAATTTAAGAACTGTTATCGCGCCTATGCTCTTGGATTTTTTTATTTTTTTTTTCCCGACTGTGAAGGAGGTGCTTCTACCTAGGCCTGCTGCTGCTACTGTTGGCGCAAAGAACTGTTATCGCGCCTATGCTGCTGAACGCTGTGCGAGGAAGGATCTGATAATTGCTACAAGCTGCTGTTTATTGGAATTAATTTTTTTTTTTTGCTGCAAAAGGCTACTGCTACAGAACTGCTGGACGACCAAAACTTTTTGCTGCTGCTGCAACGTGATGTCTGCTGCTTGCTGCCAAACGTTGAAGCTGTTACTTGCACTTGGGAGTTGAAAAAACCTCATGATCTGCTTCTGTGATCGTGATATTCAACTCTTAACACATATTTTCTTTTATCAACATATTTATATCAACATTTTTTATCACCATACTTAAATTCTGAATGCATTAGCTTTAAATTCTGAATGCGTTAGCCTTTATAATTATAAGGAGATTGCATATCTAACTATTCTAATTTATCTATTTAATTAAACAAGTACTACAATAACCAGTCTAACACAATTTGTCTTCATTAAGGATTCCTACATTAACTAGATTTAGGATTTTATCTAACAAAAATAGAAGCATGAGGGCTGTAAAGAGATGCTAGGAGAAACTAAATCAACATCTCTACTTTCTAACCCATGATAAGGCAACTAATGCTGTTTGAAGAGATGCTCCTTACATTGATTAGAAAAATACTCAGGACCTCCTCACGAAGCTGACTATCAGAGAATTTCTACAAACCATTGAGAAATTATAATCATATTGCTTTCTTACAATGTTTTGTGACATTACAGAAAATCGCAATATCGTTTTGCATCTTCAACCATTCATTCATTACAGAATCTAATAAAATCGTGGGAGCTGTCTGAGCTTTGATTGCATTCTGCGAAAAAGAACCGAAGAACCACGCAAGGGCCAATAGAGATCGCTAATGAACTAAAACAGTAGAGATCGCCTCATATTTTTTTAGCTTCTCTTTGTATAGAACTATGGAAATAAACCATTTTAGCCACCTGAGTAATTAATATTCAGACACAGTTCAGCTTGCCTTCATTCAGTGCCTCCCAATTTCCATGACCTGAGTTCTCAGAAAATAAGCTGTCATCATAGTTCCACAATTGTGGTGCATAGATGAAATTAATCAGTCAAATTAAACTTTGAACATACAAGCACTGTTCCATCTTTGGCCAGAAATTCAAGATCATACAAGCACCCTATGAAAACCCAGCAACAATAACAAATGCCGATAAAACTCACTACAAATACTACAAGTGCAGGCAGTGAACCTGCGAGTCAAATGATGATCGATGCTAAATGATCTTAACAAAAAATATATCCTCCTGATTATTTGGGGAAAAAAATATCAGGCGAACATTGCAAGTCTAACTCTGTGGAGAAAAACAAATTCGGCGGCTACTTCTATTCAACCTCTCTCTAGGTCACAAAACTGCAGGGACTAATTCCCTCAAAGTACAAAAGCAACCTTCTCCTGGGAAACAAGTGAAGATGGCTGAGCAATTAAAGGCTCGTAGTGATCAGCTCCAGCACCACACCAGCCTGTATTACAAATAAAAATTTAATTCTTTAGCCAACAACTAAAGTACCTAAAATTCAATCAAATAGTTAATCTTTTGTGGTGAGTTGTCTTTGTGTACTATATATATATGTGTGTGTGTGTGTGTGTGTGTGTGTGTGTGTGTGTGTGGAAAATCCATGACGAAAAATGAACTTAATTTTTACTCTGAACATTCAAATAGATTATGACAATTTCATTACCTGTTCCTTTCATAAAGAGAAAGAAGGGGTGTTCACAAATTTCAGTCCTGGGACGATGTGGGAGAAAGAAGACACAATTTTCTTCATCAACCATTGCATCAGATCCATGTGCTTGCACCTGTAAAATGTTTGACCAGAACATGTGAGCTAAATCATTACAAGTGGAACTCTCTAACAATTATCCATGTTGGAAAGACTTGATAAACTAAACTCAATCAGGAAACAACAGCAATACATAGTTGCATGGTAATGATAAAGTAATTTTTTTCCTAACATTCCTTTTTATGCATTAAAAACGACATAATGTTGAAGTGAGACAATGGCAACTCCTACAAGTCAGATTTACGAGGAAATTTGAGCGTTTGTAATACAGTTAGCTTTTACCATATCTCCATACCAGAAATACAAGTTAGCTTTTACAGTATCTCTAATACCTAAAAGTCAACATACAACTTCTACAAGTCTGATTTATGAGGAAATTTGAGCGTTCGTAATGCAGTTAGCTTTTGCCGTATCTCCATACAAGAAATACAAGTTAGCTTTTACAGTATCTCTAATACCTAAAATACAACATACAACTTGCCATACAACATTAGATCCATCATCAATAGAAATTTACATATAAAAATTAAAAGACTAATAGTAGTTTTAATTTTAGGACCATGGAGTTTTAAAACTCCTAATTCTAGAACTCCATGGTCCTACATCAACACCACAGATAGGAATTTGATATTAAAATAGCAGAACAACAACTCCAAAAAGAGTGGCTATACACAATGACCTCATGCAGCTTGCTAAACAAACACAGACGGAATATGCAATAGCTATCCAACTGAACTGACCATCTATAGCATCTTCCTCCATATCAGTGATAGGAAAAGCTGTTACTCTAGCAGTGTACAAGAATTTTTTTATTATTATTATTATTATTTATTTCCTACCATCTGCAATCAGTAACTGAAAAAATTCATTTTTCAAATCTCTCCAGTGACATGCATCAGCTCCACAGCTTCACTCATGCAATCCACTACATAGAATGGAACTCCGCAAACTAAAAAAAATAGCCACTTAATATCGGTGATAAGAGAAAGGGAGGCAATCCACTAGATCACCTGGTAGTGTAACAAACCATTTTAGGCTACAAGAGATTTTGTCATCTGAGATAGTTTGATCTCAAGAAATGAATACCAAGAGCAAACCAGACAATATGTGAACAAGAAGAGGAAGAAAAGGCCAAAGGAAATGCCTCGGGGACATAGAATGAATATCTTTATATCCTGACAAACACAAAATGTCCATTTTGTTAACAGATTGGAAAATATCGTGCATTCACTTAAATAACCATATAGTTACCATTATCAAATGGTGCCAAACAATCACAGAATTTTGGCCTATGACAAGACATGTATGTGTAACAAACAACAACTAGTTTGTGAGGCTGTTGCATTGATGTTGCATTTCTGCAATAGCAGACTTGGAACCTAAATGTAGTTTATCTAAATTACTAGTTGAATATGCCACACATCTGATTTAGAATAACATGAATTTTACAATCATACTTCTCTGTCACAATTCATTCCTAGCATACTTGCATATACATTGCTCAATTATGTAAACCAAAATATAAACGATTAAATGGATATGTTGATTCAAAAAAGAAAAACAGAGAGAGAACAACAAATTAAACTTCCAAAATCTAGTCCTTACTACATAGATTTCACGCTTGAACTCTGTTGCAAGACACTCAATGGCAATATCATCACCAAAAGCAGCAGCATGACCTTCTCTATTCTCATCTACAGATAATAAACCTTCCTCGGTATACTGCAAAGTGATGATATCATCCTCATCATCAGGTGAACCAGAGATCAACATGTATTTTGCCCAACTCGGGCCATCATTCACCGCTACACACCTCTCTTTGTATATTGACTCTGCCGCCATTTCTCTTCAAATCACAAAAATAAATTCTAATAAAAAAACAAGCAGAAGCAACAACAATCATCTGCAATAAAAAATAATCTTTTTTTCAGTTGTCATTTCTTGAGCCTAAACACAGTGACGATTCACTTTCTCCATTTAGAACCAACAGATCCAAAGAAACGCATTGACAAAACCCTCAACACTTCGTTTTAAATCGGCCAAAAACCATATTCTATACTCTTCTTAGACAAATAAAAATATACAAAAAAATAATATGGCAAAAACCATCTGCTGCTATAAAATCCCAATATAACATATCATTTCAAAATTACAAACATAATTTTTTAATTAAAGACAGGAAAAAAAGAATAAAAAACAAAAAAATCTTCTTCATTTCTTGAACTTAAAGAAAGTAACACAAACAGATCCAAAAAACAAATAACACAAAAAAAAAAAAGATAAGAGAAAGAAACAGTGAAACAATCACCTTTGCATCCCTAAGAGAACAAGCTCCTCGATAGCAGAATCTAGCGAACCACGATCTTCTTTGTTGGCTAAGAGCTTAACCTCTTGAACGACATGTATCCCCCACCCGTTCTTCAGATCCGGCGAATACATATGCTTTATAGCACCATTTATCACTTCCCTCTCTTCCCCGCTAACAGATCCAAAGTCCTCTACAAACCTCCTCACCGTCCTACTCCTCAGCTTCCGCGCGTCCATCTCACTCGCCGCCATCGCCCTCTGCGAGGCCGTGAACAGGCAGTTCCCGTCCGCCGAAACGTCTCCCCCGTGCGACAGCCTGAAGACCACCGCCGGATACGAATCGTCGTTCTTGGGATGCTTCCACAGCACTCCTTTGGTTTGGAGCCTTTGTAAGTGGCGTCTTTGCTGGTCTTCCAACCCAATCACGTCCTCCCACGTAGGTTGTGCGGCGATGGTCAGAGTCTGTTCTGAAAGATCTACGGTGGCTTTTGGATCGTCCCTCCAATGAACAGCCGGTGAAGTTGGCGTTTGAAATGTCGTTTCGGCAACGGCTGCTGTTGAATCGCACAACAACTTTCCCATTTTTTGAATTTTCTTTAAATCAATAACAGCAAAAAAAAAAAAATTCTTGAATCCTTTTCTTTTCTTTTTTCTTTTCTTTTTTCTTTTCCTTCTTCAACGGGGAGGTGAGTTGCAGAGAGAGAGGAGAGAGTGTTAACGTTAAGGTTTAACGGATAGATTAAGACGCGGGAGTTTTAAGTACACGTGGAAGAATCAATGTGGTTTCAGAATTTATTGCTCTTGCTTGGTGAGAGACGCTGCCGTAAGCCGGTGGACCATTAGGGGCAAATCTGAGCCAGAATTTTTTTTTTTGTTGAAACCAGAAATATTATATTGAGTATTCAGATGGCTTCCTTTCAGTTTCCAGAGTTCTTAATTACCTTCAACAAAATTACTAATATAATTTCAAGTAAAACATATAATTTATGCCTAATTTACGCGTTTTCTTATTTTTAATGGTCAATTCTTTCAAAATTACAAAATTACCTTTTTTTATGGGATTTGATTTTTGATATAAAAGAAAATTTTTGTGATGATAAACATAAAAGCATAATGATCTAATATTTTTGTTATGTAATAGTTTTCGGAAATAATTTTATTACTTTTATGAATTTCGAATTTGATTTTTTACTTTCATCATCAAGAAATAATTAATTTGATTTTTGTTGATGATAAAATTGTTTAATTTTGAACATTGAAAACTTAAAAATGAAGTTGGTGGCATGGGGGTATGTAAATGCTGATGTGTATAGGCAGAGCAAATGGGGT
>Ga0325400_1005762_pt1 | contig 11710 bp, 6 predicted proteins | sample PopdelMetagenome_2_FD_205662 | JGI IMG/M metagenome (GOLD analysis project Ga0325400, IMG submission 205662) | Populus deltoides microbial communities from Bellville, Georgia, United States - Xylem-PdKOR-R1 | ecosystem: Host-associated > Plants > Phyllosphere > Stem > Wood/Secondary xylem...
CAATTATCTTCATTCTTATTAGCTCTAGGAATTCCTTATACTAAAATAACATATTTAATTCATTCAATCAATCAATAAACTCATTTGCATGCAAGGTTCTTGCAAACTCAAAAAGCTTTATTTGAACTTAAATCTCGATGATACATATTCTAATCAAGAGATTGTCTTCTCCACTCCTGTTTCTAAATAAGTTTTTAAAGATGGTCATAGATTTGTAATGGGTCATGTTTATCCATGTTCTGTATCTCCACTAATTAATGGGTCAATTTTGTCATCTATCTCTACATAACTTCTATCACTAGTTTATAAATGTCTATTTTTCAAGAAGAAACTTTCTCATCCCTTTTTATATAAGCATGTCTTATTTTGTGATCTTTTCTAGGCATGGTTATTTAACAACACTTAACAACTAAGCAATAGTAATCATTAGGCTCTGATATCAACTAATATAGATAAAAACAACATAAGAAAGACAACAAAAACAAGCATAGTATAATTATATTAAATACGGTCACCACTAAAAAATTATAAAACTAGCTTGAACATCACAATTAAGGCCTAATTTGGAGGTTTTATAGACCTCAACTGGTTATAGCGAACCAACCCTCTTTAAGTAGTTAATTTCTCTAAGAGGTATATAACTCATTAAATAAACCTAATAACTAACCTAAACAAACTAGGAAATTCAAAAATAAAAGGAAAAGGTATTAAAATTCTAAACAAACTAGGAAATTTATGAAAAAAAATAAGAGGTAAAATAACAAAACTAGCTCGAACAACACCTTTTATGCTTAATTTGAAGGTCTTCAAAACTCGGTTGATTACATTGAGTCAACTTCCTTATAAAACTACAATGAAATGAAATGAGTGTGTTTTGGATATGTTAGGGAGTGTAAGTGGGAGGATAAAATACAATCATTTAGGCATGAGAGAGGGGCGACAAAGATAAAAAGGAAAAATAAGGTATTAGACATGTATGAAAACACCAAAATGACATTGTTTTAGTGTTAATTCTATCTCTGAACCTTTTATGGGTTTTTGGAGGCAAAATTATGATTTTGCTTTTTTGGAGCATACACTATTGTAATAGGCTAATTTTAGAGAAACAAATAGAATTATATCCCTATACGTATAAAATATTATTTTTGTATTTCGAAATTGAAACCCAAATTAAATTAATGATACAATTAATGTTTCTAATTTGATTAGGATTGAATTAAAATATTTAATTCATGATTTTGATTTTTACGTAATCCTAATTGGATTAGGATTTAATTATTTTTTAATTAAAATATTTTTAACAATATTTTTATAAATAAAGAAATTTTTTAAGCCGGAAAGTTTTATTTAATTGATCTTAACATATTTTAGGTTGTTAATAAGAGTTTTAATATAATAAATATTCTTATTATGAAGAATAGTTTTTCAAAAAAATTGTATTAAATAAAATTTATTGAGTTTGAGAAATTATCAAATTGGATTTGATTTGAAATTTTTAAGTGTTAAAAATATTTTTTTACAATTGCACATAAAGTCAATAATTAAAATTGAAGCATGTAATATATTTAATTATGCATATTAACATGTTCTTACATATGATAGATGATTTGGATATTAAAGACCAATGTTATTGTGTTTTTTATTGTTGAATGGTTGTAATATTAAATAGGTATTGCGAGTCTTGCCTTTTCTCTGTTTTTTTTCTGGTGTTGTAAAATTTTTTATCATCTAATTTTCCTTGAACATAACTTAAGATTTGTTATACAATTATAGAAATATTATATAATTTATAAATATAGGAATTTAGAAAGGAAAATCTATTTTATAATTCAAGACGAAGAATAAATGTGCTCGCAAACACTTAAGAAGATTTACAACAACTACCTAAGTTTTGACCACCAAATTGCCTTTAATGGCTCGATGGAGTTTGTTTAGATATGTCCATAGTCATCCAATAAGAATGACATGCTAGAGGTTTATGTTTATATATAATTGTTATGTATGATATATCACTAATACTATGGAATGAGACTTAATTAAAATAATAAATCCCTCATTAATATATTAAGTACATATTGAGAACATGATTTGTTGCCTTCCAACTTTATATGCATAAAACTAGAGTTTTATTCATGGATAACTTGTTGAGCTACTTAAAGTTACTATTAATCAAATATGTCTAATACTATAAAATTTGTCTTACTTAACTAGCTTATATAATTTCGATAAATTACTTATGATCATATAAGATTAAAGACAATAGTTAGACAAAACATATATGATATGTATAGACAAAGAATTGTCGCATAATTGATATAGGAGTCATATAAAGATGTGATTAATAAGCTATGTTATCTACCTAATTTAATTTATTTTGATTTTTGAGTTACTTAAGATCATATAAATTAAATGGGATCCTAACCCAATAGAAGATCTAAATAAGATTTCATAAATTAATAGTAAGGGCAAATTGAAAAATAGTGGGAGATCAAATTATGGTTAAAGATCTTATCTAAAGTTGGTTATAAATATTTATACATAAAACCAAAACTCATTATCTTTATATGAATCGGTTGATAAATTACCATCATTAAAATAAATATAGCCTTACATAACATATTTGATACTAATAAATTGACTAGACCAAAACGTCCTGGACTAGTGCTAAAATATGAGAATTGTTTTTAAACAAAAAAGAAGGTTGTATGTTCTTAAAACTTATATTCCTCTTGTTTTTTATGAGGACACTAATGATGGAGTTATGACTAAATTTCAACGTCATCTTGATGATGATTAGTAGGCTATATATATATATATATATATATATATATATATAGCTAGCATGTCATTTGAACTTCAAACACAACATGAGAATATGAATGCCTATGTAAAAATTATACATCTTAAAAAGTTGTTTGATATGACTAGATAAACGAAGAGGTATGATACCTCTAAGAAATTGTTCTGCTGCAAGATGTTATACAAATAGTTTATATATACCTGATCTTGAATTGCCTAGGTTCAATAAAAATAGCAAGAAGAATATATTAGATAATAAATATCCATATTATTTATGGCATTATAAACTATGTTATATCAATAAAAAAAGAATCCCTAAGTTACATAAAAAAAGGAAATATTTGTTCCTTTTGATTATGAATCATATTAAACTTGTAAAACTTGTTTATTGGATAAAATTACCAAAACACCATTTACTAGAAGAGTAAAAGATCTAATGAATTATTAGGTCCAATACATACAGATGTATATGGACTAATAATGATTTATATCATAAATGGATATACATGTTTCATAATTGATGACCATATTGGATATGGTCATGTGTATTTAATGAAAGTTTAAATAATTTAAAAGGTTCAAAGAGTTTAAAAATGAAATTGAAATACAAATTAGAAATAGTATAAAGATTTTTTGATCGAATGAAGGTGATGAAATAATTCAGTCAATATTTTCAAGATTGTCTAAAAGAGAATGAGATTCTCTCATAATGAACATCTCTTAAAACACCATAATATAATGGGGGTTTTTGAAATGAGAAATTGCACCTTATTGGACATGGTACGATCTATGATGAGCTATACAGACTTTTCACCTTCTTTCTAGGGTGGTGCCTTACAAACTATTATTTATCTTTTGAAAAGAGTTCTATCAAAATCTATTGATAAGGCTCCATATAAGACATGGAATGATAGGAGACCAATCTTATCATACTTAAAGATTTGTGATGTGACATTTATATGAAGCATGTTGTATCTGAAAAGTTATAAGCTAAGTCAGATAAATATAAGTTTATGAGATATAAAAAAACTATTGGATATTATTTATATCATCCCATTAAGAAAAAGTGTTTCAAAACATGCTATATTATTAAAGAAAGAATTTGTTTTTGAAAAAAGCAGTGAAAGGTAAATAGTACTTGAAGAAGTTAAAAAACTACAAACTAAAATTCAAATAAAACCTGAGCCTGAGGTTATAATATTGGGTGTTCAGCCTAAAGCTTAAGAAACATAAGAACTCCATAGATATAGTAAGACACGTCATGCATCAATGAGATATGAACTTCTTGAAAGTTGAAATGATGAATTGCTTATACTTGATGAGCCTATAAATTATATGAAACCAATATCTGATATTGATTCTAGAAAATGGCTTAAGGCAATGAAATCTGAAATGGATTCCATGTATACCAATTAGGTATGGACTCTAGTTTATCCACCTAAAGGGATACAACTGTTGGATATAAGTAAGTCTTAAAAAAATAAACTAACATGAATGACAATATATAAACATACAAAGTTAGACTAGTTGTCAAATGTTACAGACAAAGAATAATAGGTTGACTTTGATTAAACCTTATTGTTGGTAACTATGTTAAAATCTATAAGGATTTTTCTTGCTATAGATGCATACCATGATTATGAGATTTGAAAAATAGATGTCAACACTATATTTGTAAATGAAAATCTTTAAAAAGATATGTATGTGACACAACCTAAAGTTTTGAATTAAAAAATTTATCAATAAAGTATGCAAACTATGAAAACCCATTTATGGATTTAAACAAGCTTTTAAGGATTTAAATTTTTTTATTTTGATGAGCTAATCAAACAGTTTGATTAATAAAAAGTGGAAGAGCCTTGTGTTTATAAAAAGGTTAGTGGGAGCGGAGTTAGTTTTCTAATATTTTATGTAAATGACATTTCTTTACTCCAAATAGTAAAGATCTGGTTGTCCAATAATTTCTTTATGAAGGATATAAAAGAGGCAACTTATATAATAGGAATAAAGATCTATAAAGTTAGATCTAAAAGGTTGCTTGGATTGTCCCAATCCATGTACATAGGTAAGATGCTAAAACAATTTAGCATGAAAGAATCCAAAAGAAAATACATACGTATTTCATATGAGATACGTCTCTCCAATGATATGTTTCCTAAAACATAAATTAAGAAAGATAGGATACAAATGATTTTGCATACTTTGAATATAGGATCTATAATGTATGCAATACTATATAAAGAGCAAATGTGTTTTATGCTTTAAGCATAACAAGTAGATACCAATCTAATCCAGATGAAAAGTCAATAAAAGATTGTTAAAAATATTCTTTAGTACTCGAGAAGAACTAATAATATTTTTTGTGGTCTATGGAGGAGATGAACTAATAGTTCATGGTTATTTGGATGCTAGTTTTTAATCACATATTGGAAATAGAAAATCAAGTCTAGTTATATTCTACTTTAAATAATGATGCTATGAGTTGGAAAAGTTCCAAATAAAAGATCAAAGTAAATTCTATAACTAAATTTGTGTACACATTTACATTTGAGGAGAGAAAAGAGATTATTTGGATCAAGAAGTTCATCACTGAATTAGGTATGGTTCCTAGCATTGTTGATCCAATAGCCTTATACTGTGATAATAATAAAGTCATTACTTAAGCAAAGGAACTAAGGTCTCATCAATAATCTAAAAATATACATAGACAATTTCATTTGATTAGGGAATCATAAAAAATAAAAGATGTAAAGATAGAGTGAGTACTATCTAAAGAGAATCTATAGAACCTTTTACTAACCACTATCCTAGTAAAAACATTATCATCAAAGAAAGCGATATGATATTTGATACATGCGTGATTAACTTTAGTGCAAATGGAAGATTGTTAGTGTATATGTCCTTAAACAAACTAGTTGTTTACACGTGACATTGACTTTATTCATGTAAACATATTTAATTCATAATAAAATATTTATTTATCTTTAATATTCATCTAAAATTTTATTAATGAATCTAGAGTAAAGATAAAGTTTTAGGGACAAAAATGTCTTGCAAAGAAAATTATAAAGTTGTTATAATTATAAGATTGTTATTGCATCGAAGCATTATTCATAAACATTCTTGGTCAATGCTCTATTGAAAGTGGACGTTAATTAGAGTCATTAAGACATATACATCTTATGTTTTTTCTTTTATAAAAGCAAGGAACTATTCTCATAAGGTGAGGTATTATAGAGACTTATAACTAATATATAGGTGCTCTAACTCGCATGAGAATCTCATATGAAAAGATTACATGTGTCTATGAAAAGGCTCACATGATGATTACGTGAGTGATCCTTATACTTAAGTTCACTAAGTTATCTTATTTAAGGGATGCTATACTTTGATCGAGTTACATGTTGTCTTGATCAAGAGTAACAAATAAACATATATTCGGTATAACATAAACTATATGAAGGTATTTGAGAAATCAAAAGAGAATTTTTCACACTAGGTGAATTAGAGAAAATATTATATTTGTTCTCAAATAGTAATTAATTGTAAATCCCTGCGCAAAATGAAATGAAATTTGAAAAGAGTTTCAAATTTTATTCAAATAATCAATTATTATGGTGTTAAGATCAAACATGATTTGACAAGATAGACACACTCTATGCTATAATGTTTAAATTGGAACATTATTAATGAAGAGATAATAATTACACTAAAAAACTAGTCATTAACATATTAAGTTAAACCACTAATGACTTTCCTAATATTTAAGGGGATCATGGAAAGTTGAAAGATATTGTACTTGATCTTCAAATATAAATCAATTAATTATTGAATTGATAATAAATTAACTTGTTTAATTTCTTTAATCTTATTTTATTTAGGATTGTGATTTATATTTGAGTCAATGTATTAAGAAATCTAATGAGTCCACATAGAAGAATCATTGATCAGAAATTAAAATGAGATGATTAATTAAGTGGGACTTGATTGTAAATAAGTTTTAAAAATTAAGGACTAAAATATCATTTATATTGGGAATTACAATTATAGACCTAGAAAAATTAAGGAGGGACTGATTGAATAAATTTATAAAATTATCCTGAAATAATATATGTGATATTATTCAATGAGCAAATTGACATTTTTCTATTTATAAGGTTTCTATATTTCCCTATAAATGGAAAATTATATCTTTTATTTTATGAATAGTACAACAATAAATAGTGCAAAACAAGTGAAAAATAGAAAAGAAAAGAGCTAGCACTAAAAGGCATAGTAGTCCTTTTCTCCTAAAAGGGTTTAAGAGATTTCTAACTGGTAATTTGAATGGATTACCGTTAGGGGTCAAACACTTGGATGACTTGTGGTTTGCAACTACCCAACATTGAAGTAATTATTCAAAGTAAAAATAATAATTAAAACATATGATCTTTAGGTTATCTTTGTATAAATACTAAAAAATCCTAGATTATCTAACAGGATATTGGGACACCCATTTTTTTTTAATTCATCGTTTTCACTAGGTATATATATTTCAGGAAACTTAACACACATATGGTTCAATATTAAGGTAATACTAGAAGAAAGTTATGTATCTTTTATCTCTCTATATGTGTGTGTGTGTGTGTGTTTATGTGTGTATGTATATATTTATTTATTTTGATTTTTGTTTTTTCCTAGATTGATTTCTAGAAAATTATAGAAGGATATTTATTATATCATTTATTGAGATTTTATAATGACTTTGAATTTTAAAAAATATTTAATTTTATCCCATGAATATATATGTTTTGAAAAGAAAATGATAGGATAATTAATTTTTTTTTGTTTTTATTTATTATATTTCTTTTAATGGAAATTAAATTGAATCTTACACTATCTTCACATCAATATCTAATTCGACACGAGTGAGACCGATCGAATTTTCTACAAAAGATAGTTTATCTAATCTTATATCTGAGCACGACCTAATCATTTCTTCTTTCAATTATCATCTTCCCGTGGGCTTTATTTTATAGCATTATCTCTTTTTTTTTTTTCTAAAACAATTAGGATAACACCAAAAATATAGAGAAAATTGGATTGTAGAGATATGCTTCAAAATATTTACCATACACAACATTTAAGTGATCATAAAGTTATAATTCGTTGAAAGCAGAATGAAAACTAAAAAAAATAACCTTGGACCTAAGAGATTCTAAAAATAACCTTAATTAAGAGCTTGGTTGCACAAATAAAAAAGATAAATGAGCATGGTGCTAATAAAAATAATAAAATAAAATTGTAAATAGAAAAAAAAGCTTTGTCAAAATGGTCTCAAATCTTAGATGTAGATTGACCAACAGTTACATTATAGCAAGTAATCACACAAAGCTGCAAGTTTTAAGCAAATCAAGTATACAACGACGACAAATCATACAGACACGATCACACAAAAACTAAAATTAACCAAAAAAAACTTCCATATAGTTCTTAACATATCAATTTTGCTAGTTATTTTAATTTTAGCAAATACAAAAAGGCTAGTATATTACTAGCTTCATCATTAACCAAGCAATTCCTTGGAAAGCTTTCTATTTGAAAATAAATTAATATATTTTATATTGCTCTTGGCCCCTTATTATTAAGAAAAAAGAAAATAAATAAAAACTCTTATAAACCCCAAAATCACATATCCCATGTATTATAAACAATGCATATGAAGATCATAAAGCCTTTTTGACACGTCAAGCAGGATTAAGTATCTTCAACTAAATCTTGTCAATTAAAAGTATTTTAATTGATTTGATTTGATAAATCACATAAATCCCATGCTCATCACATAAACATAATAAGAAAACAAATCACAAGATTGATCAATGCAATTCACGAAAATATAAGTGAAGAATTTAAACAAAGAGATTAGGGGTTTAATTATCAAAAATAAAAAATGTAGGGACTGAATTATAGAAAGAGATAAGGATTAGGGACTAAAAAACACAAAAAGAAGTAAAAAATGGCCACAAAAAGAAGTAAAAAATTTATTAATTTTGAAGTTCATATTCAATTCTGTTATATCTTTGTATAATAGGTCTTTTGGTTCTCAAATCAAGAATCTTTAACATTCAACAAATTTATTAATGTTAAGGTTTAGGTTTAATTATTTTCTAGAATTGAGATTCTTTTCATATATCTATTAATTTTAAAGTTTATGTTCAATTCTTTAATAAGTTGCTTTCATATACAAATAATATATTAATCACATTTTTAATTACCATAAACAAATGTCTCTCAATATAAATCTTACATGGAGCTCAAATGAACCAACATGTTATTCTTGTCCTCCATTTTTGTTACATAAAAAGATATGTACAACAATTATTTAGTCTTACTTATTGATAAGTTCAAATTAATGGTTTTATAACACTTTTTAATATATTTTTAAGTGAAAATTCTTTAAAATTAAAATTTTGACAAACCAATTATAAACTTATACTAAAGTTTTTTTTTTAATTTTAATTTGAGAGGATGAACATGATGAAATTTAAATTCATGATCATTTAATAAAAAAATTAATATCATATCAAAAAACTATTTTAATTTAAAAATTCAAGTTGTTGAATGGAAACTAAGAATGATTTATATTAAAGAAACCTAAAATTGTTTTTTAAAAAGTATCTCAACTCACAAATTATTTAGTCTTGGTTTTTTTTTATTGTAGCATGTGAGCAAGTTCATTATGAATTATAATAGTAAAGTGATGATTGTGGCCTTCACTTCAAAATCATTAAGCCTTGCATAAGGGGTAGAATAATTTTTTTCAAATGTTAAAAAAATCATTGACAAATTAGATGGGGGCAAGAAGGTCTTTACACATTTGTTTAGAATGGCTATAGGGGCTTTAAAGTCTTTTTATTCTTTTTAAATTGTAAAATTACTAATCTAACCTTGGTTACAAGAAAAAGAAAATAACATTAAGGGCTTTTTGGTTTTTTACTTAATTTAAAAACATTTAAATTACTTTATTGCCCTTCAAATTTTAAAAATTTGTCCTTCGATATAAGGGTACTTTAGTCTTTTAAATTTGGTTATTTTTTCATTCTCAAGTTTCATTAGAGTCGTAAACAACAGCCACAGGTTTCAAACCGCGTATGTGGCGCCATTCGATGGCCAAAAGCCTGCTACTAGGAAAGCGATCGAAGCATCTTAGTGACCTCTCCATGCCTAGGTGACTTGTGTGGTCTAATTGTATCTGGTTTGGTGTGTATGGCTTTTTTTTTCCTTTCTCCTCATTGATTTTCATGTTGGCCTTCCAAATTTTCAAAACAACCTTTCAATTTTATTTTCTTTTATATCATTATTTTTTTGATTACTATTTGTTTTACTTGAGATGATTTATGAAATTAGAATTTTTTTCTATTCTATCCCTAATGGATTTTTTTCATCTGTCAGATTTAGTCCTTATTATTTTAATTGCGATTGTTTTATTTCTGATGGTTTTAATTTTTTTTTTACAATTTCATTATTCTTGAGTTCTTTTGCCTATCAAATTTGATCTTTTTTATTGCTATTTTTTTTACATTAAAAAATGATATTTTTATGATTTCATTCTTCAACATTTATTTGCTTGGGTATTTAGTTTCTTGGTTGGGTCCGAGTTTATAATTTAACATGTTGGGTTTACGAGGTTCACTCGAGTTTGCTTGGTTTTTTTCTTTTTTCTTTCAACTTATTTTTTTTTTCATCGTCCAACATTTTTTTCCGCTTTCTATGGGAGTTGTTTTGAAAATAACATGGGTTGCCTTTATTTTGTTTAGTCATTGATATTTTTAGCTTTTTTAAAAGGATTTTTTTATAATTAAATTAAATTAATTGATTTCATTATTCAACACTAAATTGGTTAAGTGTTGATCTTCTTAGTTGAGCTTTGATCTAGAATTTAAGAGATTGTAGGTATCAAAGATTAGTTCAGGTTTAAGAGGTTCATCTGAGTTTTTTTTAAGCTATTTTTTTTTTCGATTTCATCCTCTAATATTTTTATGAGATTTTTTAGTTGTTTTGAAAATAAAATGTGTACCTCGGGTTTCTTTTTTAGGCCTTTGTTGAATTTAGCTTTTTAAAAGGATTTTTATTTTTAAATTAAATTAAATTAATTGACTAAGTATAAGTATTAAATATTTACTTTATAACGTTTTGTTCGTTTTTTGGGTCACTAAATATGAAATCTTTTAAATCTTTCTTGCTTGTTTTAAAATACTGATGTCGCATGAAATTTTTTACACCTCTGCATCAAATTGTATTTAACTAGATTAATTATTTTGAAAAAACAAATTATAGGTTGGAATTTAATTGAAATTCATATCCTAAACTGGAAAAAAATAACAAAACACTTTAAGGAATATAATTATTGCATTTGATTTTTAAAAGAAATATATAAATTGCGTCACTTGCTATTGTAATTTTCTGGAGAATGAGTTTCATTAAGGATAGAATACACACCCACTATTATAAATTTAAAAAATAGTGATAGTTGTTTTTTTTTTTCCTTTCAATAATTAAAAAAAATATTTTTTTATTTTCTTAAATCAGAAAAAAGAAACTTCGGAAACTATTTATTTGGCGTAACCTTTTACGACATTTTTTTAAATTGTTTTGGTACAATTATTTTGTGTGCATCATTCTACTTTGAACTTGTGGAGGTCTATTTATTTGGCGTCACCTTTTACGACATTTTTTAATTGTTTTGGTACAATTATGTTCATTTTTCGAAGCAATTATCGTATAGGATGATGCACACAAAATAATAATAATAATAATAATAATAATAATACTTGTTCTTCCGTGTGGATTTAGAATTAGCCGGTTTCTACCTTTTACTCCCAAAATGCAAAATTGACCGTTTCGTAATTCGCTTGCCGTGGCTAAATTGGAA
>Ga0325400_1005763_pt1 | contig 11710 bp, 10 predicted proteins | sample PopdelMetagenome_2_FD_205662 | JGI IMG/M metagenome (GOLD analysis project Ga0325400, IMG submission 205662) | Populus deltoides microbial communities from Bellville, Georgia, United States - Xylem-PdKOR-R1 | ecosystem: Host-associated > Plants > Phyllosphere > Stem > Wood/Secondary xylem...
TGCGCTGGTTGACCGCGGGGGAGTCCCACGGCCCGTCCCTGGTCGCGATCCTGGAGGGGCTCCCGGCCCACGTCGAGGTCACCACCGACGACCTGGCCGACTCCCTGGCCCGACGGCGGCTGGGCTATGGCCGCGGCGCCCGGATGAAGTTCGAGGCGGACGCGGTCGCGATCACCGGGGGCGTGCGGCACGGTCGCACCCAGGGCGGCCCGGTCGCGATCACGGTCGGCAACACCGAGTGGCCCAAGTGGGAGACGGTGATGGCCGCCGATCCCGTGCCCGACGAGGTGCTGGAGGGTCAGAAGCGCAACGCCCCCCTGACCCGTCCGCGGCCCGGGCACGCCGACCTGGCGGGCATGCAGAAGTACGACTTCTCCGAGGCCCGCCCGGTGCTGGAGCGGGCCTCGGCCCGCGAGACCGCCGCCCGGGTCGCGCTCGGTCGCGTCGCGTCCAACTTCCTCGAGCAGGCCCTCGGCGCCAGGGTGGTCTCCCACGTCATCGAGCTCGGCGGGGTGCGCGCCCCGGCGGGCGTGTGGCCCTCGCCCGACGACGTGGGCCGGCTCGACGAGGACCCCGTACGTTGCCTGGACCCCGACGCATCGGCCGCGATGGTCGCCGCCGTCGACGCCGCCCACCAGGCCGGTGACACCCTCGGCGGGGTCGTCGAGGTCGTCGTGCACGGGCTGCCGCCGGGGCTCGGCTCCCACGTGCACTGGGACCGCCGGCTCGACTCCCGCCTCGCGGGGGCGCTCATGGGCATCCAGGCCATCAAGGGGGTCGAGGTCGGCGACGGGTTCGAGCTGGCCGCCACGCCCGGCTCGCGCGCCCACGACGAGATCGTGCCCACCGCCGACGGCATCCGGCGGACCTCGGGTCGCTCCGGCGGCACCGAGGGCGGGATGACCACCGGCGAGGTGCTGCGCGTCCGGGCGGCGATGAAGCCGATCGCGACCGTGCCCCGCGCCCTGCGCACGGTCGACGTGGAGACCGGCGCCGAGGCCGTGGCCCACCACCAGCGCTCCGACGTCTGCGCGGTGCCCGCGGCCGGGATCGTGGCCGAGGCCATGGTCGCGCTGGTGCTGGCCGACGCCGCGGTGGAGAAGTTCGGGGGCGACTCCCTCGGTGAGACCCGGCGCAACGCCGAGTCCTACCTGGCCGCCCTGAGGTACGCGTGACCCAGCCGCTGGTCGTGCTCGTCGGCCCGATGGGCGCGGGCAAGACGACGGTCGCGGGCCTGTTGGCGACGGCGTACGGCGTCACCGCCCGCGACACCGACGCCGACGTGGAGCAGGCCGCCGGCCGCACCGTGTCCGACATCTTCGTGGAGTCCGGCGAGGCCGCGTTCCGCGAGCTCGAGCGGGCCGCGGTGTCGCAGGCGCTCGCGAGCCACGACGGGGTGCTCGCGCTCGGCGGGGGCGCGGTGCTCGACCCGGCGACGCGAGACCTGCTGGCCGGGCACCGGGTCGTGTTCCTGCGGGTGGGGCTCGCCGACGCGGTGAAGCGGGTCGGGCTCGGCGTCGGGCGTCCGCTGCTGCTGGGCGGGGTCCGCGCCCGGGTCAAGGCGCTGCTCGACGAGCGCACCCCGGTCTATGAGTCGGTGGCGGCCCACGTCGTCGACACCGACGGCGTCATGCCCGAGGACGTCGCCCACCGGGTCCAGGAGGTCCTGCGATGAGCACCACCGAGCACGAGAGCCACCCGCACGCCGACACCGTGATCGGGGTGCGCGGGGACGCGCCGTACGACGTCGTGGTGGGCCGGGGGGTGCTCGACCGGGTGGGCCCGTTGGTCGCCGGTGCCGCCCGGGTGGCCGTGGTCGTGCCCGAGGCGCTCGAGGCCTACGCCGAGCACGTCGAGGACGCGCTGTCCGCCGCCGGCGTCGAGCAGGTCGTCACCCTCGGTGTGCCGGACGGCGAGGAGGCCAAGAGCCTCGGCGTCGCCGAGGCCTGCTGGGAGGCCCTCGGCGAGCAGGGGTTCACCCGCTCCGACGCGGTCGTCACCCTGGGCGGCGGGTCGACCACCGACCTCGGCGGCTTCCTCGCCGCGGCCTGGCTGCGCGGGGTCCGGGTCGTGCACGTGCCGACCACGCTGCTGGCCATGGTCGACGCCGCGGTCGGCGGCAAGACCGGCGTCAACACCGCGGCCGGCAAGAACCTGGTGGGTGCCTTCCACGAGCCGGCGGGGGTGCTGTGCGACCTGGGGTTCCTGGAGACGCTGCCGCGTGCCGAGCTCGTCGCCGGCCTGGCCGAGGTCGTCAAGTGCGGCTTCATCGCCGACCCCGAGATCCTGCGGCTGGTCGAGACCCACGACCCCGCCACGCTCGGCGCCTCCTCCCCGGTGCTGCGCGAGCTGGTCGAGCGGGCGGTGCGGGTCAAGGCTGAGGTCGTCTCCGCCGACCTGCGGGAGACGGCCGGCGACGGCTCGACCGGCCACCCCGGCCGGGAGGCGCTCAACTACGGGCACACCCTGGGCCACGCGATCGAGCGGCTCGAGGACTACCGGCTGCGCCACGGCGAGGCCGTGGCCATCGGCTGCGTGTTCGTGGCCGAGCTGGCCCACCGGGCCGGCTCCCTGCCGGCCGAGGCGCTGGAGCGGCACCGGTCGGTGCTCACGCGGGTCGGCCTCCCCACGACGTACGCCGGACGCACCTTCGACGAGGTCGTCGCGGTGATGGCGGTGGACAAGAAGGCACGCGGCCGCAGCCTGCGCTTCGTGGTGCTCGACGAGGTCGGCCGCCCCCGCGTGCTCGCCGACCCCCCCGAGGCCGACCTCCGCGCCGCGTACGCCGCCCTCGCCGGCTGACCGCTGAGTCTCGGCTGATCGGCGCATAGTTCTCCACCAGGTCGACCTCGGACCCCGTCCGGCAGGTTGACCTGGTGGACCGAAGTACGCCGGTCCGAGCCGGGAGTCGTCCCCAGGTCGACACGGGTGGACGTCAGTCCACAGACGGCCCCGACGTCGCTGCGGCCGCAGCTCCGCCGGTGGGACACCTGGGGCGTGTTGGAGCCGATCCCCGACATCCCTCCACCGCCGCCTGCCGGTGCCTTCGACCCCGTCTGCGTCCGGCCGCCCGACCTGGTGCGTCCGCGCCGGGTCGGCCGGGACGGAGACGGGGACCTGACCTGGCGGGTGGCGTCGGGGCCGGCCTACGAACGGGTGGGCAAGGGCCTGTACCTGCCCCGGGCGCGACGGCCGTCGGTCGAGCAGCGCATCGTCGATGCGGCAGCCCGTCTCTCTCCCGACGGCGCGAGGGGCTGCGTGACGGCGTGGTCGGCCATGCGCTGGTGGGGCGCGGCGTACTTCGACGGTCGTGCGGCGCACGGCGAGGGGTGCGAGCCGGTGGTCCTCGTGACGGGTCGCACCGCCCACCTCGATCGGTGGCCCGGGGCCGAGGTGTGGTGCCGAGGACTTCCCGCGACGGCACGCGTCGTCGTGGACGGCGTGCCGGTCACGACCGTGCAACGCGCGCTCTTCGACGGAATCGGGCGGCTGGGGTCGCTGGTGCCGGCTGTGCAGGCCATCGACATGGCAGCGGCCGCGGGGCTGATCTCGGTGTGGCTGTTCGCGCGCTACCTGGCCGAGGCGAACTCGATGGCCGGTGTGCCGCTGGCCCGCCGGGCGGTCGCGCTGGCCGTGGACGAGAGCCGCTCGGCGCGCGAGACCTGGTTGCGGGTCGGTCTGGGGGAGGAGATCGGGCTCGTCGACCTCCTGGTCAACGAGCCGGTGTTCGGTCTCGACGGTCGCCTGCTCGGCGCACCCGACCTGCTGGACCCGGTGTCCGGGACGGTCATCGAGTACGGCGGCGCCATCCACCACGACCCCCGGCGGCGTCGGGAGGACCTGGTGCGTGAGGAGCGGATGCGCGCCCACGGGCTGGAGTACGTCGAGATCGTGCGCGGCGACTCCCGGGCCGAGGCGGCGCGCCGGGTGCGCGCGGCGACGGCCCGGGCGGCGTACGGCCCCGCCGGGGCCCGGCAGTGGACACTGCAGCCACCGTCCTGGTGGGAGGTGCCTGAGACGCTGGACTCCCGCCTCGAGCGCCTCGGCCTGGCTCCGGGGCTCATCCGGCACTGACCCTGGCCGGTGACGTGGTGACGTGGTGGCGTGGTGGCGATGTGGCTGGTGTGGCTCCCGAGACCGGGGCTCGGGATAGTTCTCCACCAGGTCGACCTCGGGCGGGGGAACGATGTCGACCAGGTGGAGAACTATGCCGGGGCCGTCCCACCCTCGAATCGGCAGCGACCCGAGGGGCCACCTAGACTCCGGGCCATGGCGACGACGAACGACCTGAAGAACGGCATGGTGCTCAACATCGACAAGCAGCTGTGGTCGGTGGTGGAGTTCCAGCACGTCAAGCCGGGCAAGGGCCCCGCGTTCGTGCGCACCAAGCTGAAGAACGTCGAGTCCAACAAGACCGTGGACAAGACCTTCAACGCCGGCACCAAGGTCGAGACCGCGACGGTCGACCGCCGCACGATGCAGTACCTCTACAACGACGGCACCTCCTACGTCTTCATGGACGTCCAGAGCTACGAGCAGCTCGAGGTGCCGCCGGAGATCGTCGGCAACGCCGCGCACTTCATGCTCGAGAACCAGGAGGCCGTCGTGGCCACTAACGAGGGTCGGGTGCTGTTCATCGAGCTGCCCGCCTCCGTCGAGCTGCTGGTCGCCTTCACCGAGCCGGGTGTCGCCGGTGACTCGGCCACCGGCCGCACCAAGCCCGCGACGCTGGAGACCGGCCACGAGATCCAGGTGCCGCTGTTCGTCACCCAGGGCGAGAAGATCAAGGTCGACACCCGGGACTCCTCCTACATGGGGCGCGTCAAGTCCTGATGGGGGCTCGTTCCAAGGCCCGCAAGCGGGCCCTCGACGCCCTGTACGCCGCCGACCTGCGCGGTCAGGGTGCGGCCGGGGCCCGCGACGCGCTCGACGCCGACGTCGCCGACGGCGAGGGTCCCCCCAACGCCTACACGCTCACCCTCGTCCGAGGCGTCGCGGATCACCAGACCGAGATCGACGACCTGCTCGCGACGTACTCGACCGGCTGGACCCTGCCCCGGATGCCGGCCGTCGACCGCAACGTCCTGCGGCTGGGGGTCTATGAGCTGATGTGGGCCGACGACGTGCCCGGGACCGTTGCGATCAGCGAGGCCATGGCGCTGGTGCGCGAGCTCTCGACGGACGAGTCCCCGACGTTCGTCAACGGCCTGCTCGGCCGGATCCAGGAGCAGCACGCCGCCACCGCCTGACCTCACCCGGAGGTCGGGGGCGGGCCGTCGGCGCCCGGACCTAGTCTCGGGGGCATGGCAGCGACGGACGTGGATCTGGTGGTCATCGGACTCGGACCCGGAGGTGAGGCGCTCGCCACGGGGGCAGCGGCCGCCGGGCTCAGCGTCGTCGCCGTCGACAAGCACCTCGTGGGCGGTGAGTGCCCCTACTACGGCTGCATCCCGTCGAAGATGATGATCCGCGGCGGCGACGTGCTCGCCGAGGCCGGCCGGGTCGAGGGCACCGCGGGTGAGGCGGAGGTGAGCCCGTCGTGGCGTCCGGTCGCCACCCGGATCGCCGACGAGGCGACCTCGCACTGGGACGACACCGTGGCCGTCGAGCGACTGCAGGACGCCGGCGCCACCGTGGTCCACGGCACCGGCCGCCTCACCGGCACCGGGCAGGTCGCGGTCGAGCTGCCCGACGGGACGGTGCAGGAGTACGCCGCCTCGGTCGGCGTGGTGCTCAACCCCGGCACCCGCCCCTCCGTGCCGCCGATCGAGGGGCTGGCGGACACGCCGTACTGGACCAACCGCGACGCGGTGAAGGTCACCGAGCTGCCGGGATCGCTCGTGGTGATCGGCGGCGGCGCGATCGGGTGCGAGATGGCGCAGGCTATGTCGCGCTTCGGGACCCGGGTGACCGTCGTGCAGCACGGCGACCGGCTGCTCGCCGGCGACGAGCCCGAGGCGTCCGCCCTGGTCGAGGAGGTCTTCGTCTCCGAGGGCATCCGGGTGCTCACCGGCGTCGAGGCGACCCGTGTGGCCTACGCCGACGGCACGTTCACCCTCGACCTCGACGACGGCGAGCGGCTGACCGCCGACAAGCTGCTCATCGCCGCCGGCCGCACCCCCAACCTCGACGACGTCGGGCTGGAGACTGTCGGGCTCGACCCCACCGCACGCACCGTCCAGACCGACGAGTGGCTGCGGGCCGGCGAGAAGCTGTGGGTGCTGGGCGACGTGACCGGTGACGGGGCCTTCACCCACGTCTCGATGTACCAGTCCGAGGTCGCCCTCCGTTCCGTGACCGGTGCGGACGGCCCCCCGGCGAGCTACCACGCCGTGCCCCACGTGACCTTCACCGACCCCGAGGTGGGTGGGGTCGGCATGACCGAGCAGCAGGCCCGCGACGCCGGCCTGACCGTGCGGACCGGCTTCACCCGGCTCGAGCAGTCCTCCCGCGGGTTCACCCACGGCAAGGGCTCCCAGGGCCTGATCAAGATCGTCGAGGACGCCGACCGCGGCGTCCTGGTGGGCGCCACTGCCGCCGGCTGGGCCGGGGGAGAGGTCCTTGGGATCCTCGCGCTGGCCGTCCACGCCGAGGTGCCGATCTCCACGCTGCAGACCATGATCACGGCCTTCCCGACTTTCCACCGGGCCGTGCCGACCGCGGTCGCCGACCTGTCCTGACACGGATCGCGTCCGGTCGTTCCTGGGGAGGGCCGGCGGCACGCCGGGCCGGTTCCGTGGCAGGCTCCCCCGGGAGCACGGCCGCACCGACCCCACCGGCATCTCGAGGAGCCCCATGACGCCGCCGCCCGACCACCCGGCCGAGCCCGGACCCGACGCCGACGACCTCGACCGCCTCGCGGACCCGCCGTGGCCGACCCCACCGGCACGTCCCGTGCGGCCCGACCCGCTCGGCGGGCCGTGGGCCGACCACCTCGGGGGCGAGCCCGAAGCCGACCCCGAAGCCGACCCCGTCCCGGGTCCGACCGAGCCGGCAGGGGGACCGGGCCCGACGGAGCACGCAGCGGGCTGGGCCGGGACGCCGGTGCCCGTGCCGGCCCCGCCGGCGCGACCCGCAGGACGCCGCATCGCCGAACGCACCGACACCCCCACCCGGGCTCCGGCCTCCCCACCCCCCGCGGCCTCGGCCGACCCGGCGGGCCAGCGCACGGCCCCGACGCCGGTCGTCCGAGCTGAGAACCCGACGCCCCCACCGCCGACCAGCCCCCCGCCCGCGTGGGCTCCGCCCATGCCGCCCATGCCGCCCGTGCCGTCGGCGCCGGCCGCGCAGCCCGGCCCGGCGGCGTACGGCGCTGTGCCCGGTCAGCCGGAGCACCCGTCTCCCGCGGCGCCGCCGGCCGCACCCGACGTCCCGCGCCGCTACACCTCGGCGACCGACTTCCTCGACCGCCGCGACGCCGACCAGGACGCCGGACTGGCCACCTGGGGCTGGCGGGGCCGGGCCCGCCGGTGGTCCGGAGGAATGGTCAAGCCCCGGATGGGCGCCAAGGAGCAGGCCCACGAGGCGGACCGAGCCGCGATCCAGCGCGACTTCGACGGGCCCCGGACCATCGTGTTCATCAACCCCAAGGGCGGGGCGGCCAAGACCACCGGGGTGCTGGCCGCCGGCTACACGTTCGGCACCGTCAGGGGCGGCGGGGTCGTCGCGTGGGACAACAACGAGACCCGGGGCACCCTCGGCATCCGGGGCACCCGCAGCACCCACCGCAACACGACCCGGGAGCTGCTGGAGGACCTCGGCCGGTTCAAGGACGTCTACCAGTCCCGGATCGGGGACCTCGGCGCGTTCGTGCGCTCCCAGGGCGACGCCCACTTCGACGTGCTGGCCTCCGACGAGCGGCCGGGCGTCACCGGCACGATCCGCGCCGAGGACTTCCGGGAGGTGCACTCCCTGCTGGAGCGCTTCTACCGGATCCTCCTGGTCGACACCGGCAACAACATGAGGGCCGAGAACTGGCTGGCCGCGGCCGAGGCCGCGGACCTGCTGGTGGTCACCAGCACCATCCGCGAGGACACCGGCTACAGCGGGCTGTGGATGCTCGACGCGCTGGCCGACGGGGGTCTGCCCGACCTGCGGTCCAAGACCGTCACCGTGCTCTCCGACCCCTCGTCCTCCGTCGACGACCAGCTCGCCGCCGACCTGGTCTCGGTCTACGAGCAGCGCACGCGGGGCGTCTACCGGGTGCCCTACGACCCGGTGCTGGTGTCCGGGTCGGTCGTGCCCTACGCCGACTTCTCCCCGGGCACGCGCGCATCGTGGCTGCGGGCCTGCGCCGGAATGGCCGCGGCCCTGTGAGGTGTTGGGGGTCACATGCGAGCAGTCGTCTACAGCCAGACCGGTCCGTCCTCCGTCCTCTCCGCGGTCGAGCGTGACCTGCCCGAGCCCGGCCCCGGCGAGGTGCGGGTCCGGGTCGTCCGGGGCGGGGTGAACCCGACCGACCACAAGTTCCGGGCAGGGATGATGTCCGGGTACGACGAGGTCGCCCCCGGGCAGGACGGGGCCGGTGTCGTCGACGCCGTCGGGGAGGGTGTCGACCACCTCGCCGCCGGTGACCGGGTCTGGCTGCTTCTGGCCCAGCACGGGCGTCCCTACGGCACCGCGGTCGAGCAGACCGTCCAGCCCGCGGACCGGGTCGTCCGGCTGCCCGACGCCGCGTCGTACGACCTCGGGGCCAGCCTCGGGGTCCCCGCGATCACCGCCCACCGCGCGCTCACCTCCGGCGAGGTCCACGAGATCGCGCCCGGCACGATGGACGACCACGTCGTCCTCGTCGCAGGCGGTGCGGGGGCGGTCGGCAACGCCGCGATCCAGCTCGCCCGCTGGGCCGGTGCGACGGTCGTCACGACCGTCAGTAGCGAGGAGAAGGCGGCCCTGGCCCGGGCGGCCGGAGCTCACCACGTCGTGGACTACACCGCCGGCGACGTCGAGGCGACGGCAGCGGCGATCCTCGAGGTCGCCCCCGACGGCGTCGACCTCGTCGTCGAGGTGGCCCCCGTCACCAACCGGGCGCTCGACCTCGCCGTCACCCGCGTGCACGGCACGATCGCGGTCTACGCCAACAACGGCGGCGACGAGCTGGTGCTGCCCCTGCGCGAGACCTTCAGCCGCAATCTGCGCTACCAGTTCGTCATCCTCTACACCCTGGACCCGGCAATGCTGTCGCTGGCCGTCACCGACGTGTCCGCGGCCGTAGAGGCGGGAGCGCTGCGGGTCGGGGAGGACGCCGGCCTGCCGCTGCACCACTACCCGCTCGAGGACGTGGCCACGGCGCAGGACGATGTCGAGGGCGGCCTGGTCGGCAAGGCGCTGCTCGACGTGTCCGAGGGCTGAGCCGGCTCGGTGGTCGAGCCCCGGTGGGGAGGCAGTACGTCGGCCCGGCGGGTCTCGACTCGTTCGTCGCTGGCGCTCCTCACGGCTCGACCACCGGAAGTGGGCGGCGCCGCGGGCTAGGTTGGGTGAGTGCCCGAGGACCTGTCGCTGCTGATGGCGGTCGACGGCAACAGCCTGGTCCACCGCTCGCACCACGCGCACGCCGAGAGCGCCCACCGCGACCTGGACGGGCGGCCGGTCTGGGCGCTCCGGGGGCTGCTGGTCGCCCTCGGCTCCGCGGCCGAGCGGCTGGCCCCGGACGCGGTGCTGGTCGCGTTCGACGACGACGGCGAGCTCGACCGGGCCGCGCGCTACCCGGCGTACAAGGCCCACCGGGCCGAGAAACCCGCCGACCTGGTCGACCAGCTGACCTCCGCGCCCGAGCTGCTCCGCGCCGCGGGGTTCACCGTGGTCCAGCAGCAGGGGCAGGAGGCCGACGACCTGGTCGCCTCCGCCGCCGCGCGGTGCCGGACCGAGGGGTGGGCGTGCACGGTGGTGACCAGTGACCGGGACGCCTTCGCCCTCATCGACGAGAGCACCGCGGTGCTGCGCATCATCAACGGCGGGATGGGCGCCGCCCCGCTGCTGACCGCGGCCCGGTTGCCGCTGCTGTGCGACGTGCGGGCCGGGCAGTACGCCGACCTGGCCGCGCTGCGCGGTGACGCCTCCGACAACCTGCCCGGCGCTCGCGGCATCGGCGCCAAGACCGCGGCCCGGCTGCTGGCGGTCTTCGAGTCCGCCACCGCGGCGTACGCAGCCCTCGACGACGGCCGGGCCGGCGAGGTGGAGGCCGCGATCGGGGCCACCGCCGCTCGACGGCTCGCCGAGCCGGCGTCGCGGGAGGCGGTCGCCCGCAACCTGGACCTGATGCGGATGCGCACCGATCTCGAGGTGCCGCACCCCGACACCGTCCGGCTGCCGCTGGACCCGACCCGGCTCCACCACGCCCTGCGGGCCCGCGAGCTCCTCCTCGGCAGGTCGCTGTGGGCGCTGACCGAGGGCACCGGGCACGCCGACGCGCCCGCCCCGGTGGGCGCCGGGCCCGACATGCGGCCCGACCTGCAGCCCATCGTGCGCACCCGGAAGGGCCGCACCGTCGACACCGACCAGCTCAGCCTGTTCTGAGGACACCGACCCGCGGGCGGGGTCGGCGGTGGGTAGGGTCGGCCCCGATCGACATCCTTTAACGAGCCGTCCCGTGAGGCGGAGAAGGAGGTCAGGCCGCTCGTGAGCGCCCCGTCCACCCCGGACCCGGTGGGGGAGACCCCGCCCGGGACCACCGAGCCGGCTCGGGTCGTGCTCGACGCCCGCGACATCGCCCGGGCCCTGACCCGGATCTCCCACGAGATCCTCGAGCGCAACAAGGGCGCCACCGACCTGGTCCTGCTCGGGATCCCCAGCCGGGGGGTGCCGCTGGCGCACCGGATCGCAGCCGGCATCGCCGCCGTCGAGGGCGTCGAGGTGCCGGTGGGGGGCCTGGACGTGACCATGTACCGCGACGACCTGCGACGCCACCCCGCCCGCGGCCCCCAGCACACGGCCCTGCCACCCGGCGGCGTCGACGGCCGCACGATTGTGCTGGTCGACGACGTCCTGTACTCCGGTCGCACGGTGCGGGCCGCCCTGGACGCCATGAAGGACCTCGGCCGACCCGACGCCGTCCGCCTCGCGGTGCTGGTCGACCGCGGACACCGGGAGCTGCCGATCCGGGCCGACCACGTCGGCAAGAACCTCCCCAGCGCCCGCACCGAGCGGGTCATGGTGCGGCTGTCGGAGACCGACGGCCTGGAGCAGGTGTCGATCGCATGAGTGACGACGCATGAAGCGCCACCTGCTCAGCATCGACGACCTGACCGCCGACGACATCGCGATGCTCTTCGCCACCGCCGCCGAGATGCACGACGTGCAGCACCGCCAGGTCAAGAAGCTGCCCGCCCTGCGGGGGCGGACCGTCATCAACCTGTTCTTCGAGGACTCCACCCGCACCCGCTCGAGCTTCGAGATCGCGGGGAAGTGGCTCTCGGCCGACACCATCAACATCACCGGCAAGGGCAGCTCGGCCAGCAAGGGTGAGAGCCTGCGCGACACGGTGCTCACCATCGCCGCCATGGGGGTCGACGCCCTGGTCATGCGCCACGCTGCGAGCGGGGCCGCCCACCAGGTGAGCCAGTGGGTGGACGCCGCGGTCATCAACGCCGGCGACGGCACCCACGAGCACCCCTCGCAGGCCCTCCTCGACGCCTACACCCTGCAGCGACGGCTCGGCCCGCTCGAGGGTCGTCACGTCGTGCTCGTCGGGGACCTCACCCACAGCCGGGTC
>Ga0325400_1005765_pt1 | contig 11708 bp, 8 predicted proteins | sample PopdelMetagenome_2_FD_205662 | JGI IMG/M metagenome (GOLD analysis project Ga0325400, IMG submission 205662) | Populus deltoides microbial communities from Bellville, Georgia, United States - Xylem-PdKOR-R1 | ecosystem: Host-associated > Plants > Phyllosphere > Stem > Wood/Secondary xylem...
CTTCAAGCAGTGCTGGCGGAAAGCAGGGAATGGCTGATGCACTAGCAGAGATTACAAAGAGGTACGTGTTGCTTTCTAAAGAACTCTAACATCAAGAAATAATCTGTTTGGTTAAACTTTATTTGAAGGGAATGGAAAAGGTCATAAATGAGAACCAAATGAGTTTCTTTCTTTGTGCCTCAGATCAGCATACTTCCAACAAATTGAAGAAGATGTTCAAAAGTATTCAAAGGTAATCACAGAGCTGAAGGCTGCCATCAGTACTTTCAAAACAAAGGACATGACAGAGTTGATCAAGTTCCACAAGCATGTCGAATCAATTCTTGAGAAATTAACTGATGAAACACAGGTTAATATAACAGAAAAAGTTTGTTATTTTCACTACGCTTCAACGTCCATTTCTATATCATCATGACCTGTATTTCCTTGCATTGCAGGTGCTTGCAAGGTTTGAAGGTTTCCCTCAAAAAAAGCTGGAAGCATTAAGGACAGCAGCTGCCCTAGGCTCAAAGTTGAATGGCGTAGTGTCTGAACTGAAAAATTGGAAGGTAGAGCCTCCATTAGGCCAGCTTCTTGACAAGACAGAACGTTACTTCAACAAGGTAACTTTGTCATAGTCCTGAACCTCATTGTAAGACAATCTTCATTATTTGCAAGATTTTTTACATGCAGCTAAAAGAATTAATAACATACAGATCAAAGGAGACCTTGACGCCTTGGAGAGGACAAAAGATGAAGAATCCAAGAAATTTCAAAGTCACAACATCAACTTCGACTTCCATATTCTTGTACAAATCAAGGAATCAATGGTGGATGTTTCTTCGAGCTGCATGGAATTGGCACTCAAGGTAGATTCGCCTATGAATTAACATTTTGTTTCAAACTAGAAGCTCAATTCACACAACTTGAGGATCATTTCCAGAAGATGATTGACTTTGAAGAGGATTTTTTTTTACCATTTTCTTCTGCTTTTGAATATATTCAGGAGAGGAGGCAAACAAAAGCAGCAGAGACAGCAGTATCTGGAACCAAAACAGAACCTAGAAGTGCTGGTGCTAAGATGCTTTGGAGGGCTTTCCAATTCGCATTCCGGGTTTATAGCTTTGCTGGTGGACATGATGATCGAGCTGACATGCTGACAAGAGAATTGGCCCATGAAATAGAGACTGATCCTCATCATCAATGAATAATTAACAACCACTAAAAGAAAAGAGAAACCCCACTAGAGTATATACATATGTTTATATTCTATACTGCATTGTATGAGAAAAGTGAGTAGATTGACGGCGATGGAACATCTTTAGATACAACTTTTGCTTGCTATTTTGATGAACTAGGACTTAGAACTGCTTCAAGTTTATATGCTACGATATTCTCTATGAAACTTTGAGTCACAACTCTAGCTATTCTACTCCCATTTGTAATATGTAATTCTTGAGGTGCATGTTCTTAAGGGATTGATTCTTTGCCCCCCCTTTTTTTTTTTAAATAAATCAATTGATGGTTGAGGGATTTGGACTTGTACAAGAACCTCATTTTTGAAAAAATGTGGCTATCAATTATGCTATGCCTCGGCACGGCCATGTAGTTTATTATTATTTCTAATTTATATTTTACATTTGTAGTTTCAAATTTCATTGTCCTTTTCTTATCTTTCGATTTGATGTTGTTGAATAACACCTCAAGTTCTTGTTGGAAAATATCTATGTCGTTTTCATTTTAATTCATGAGGACCCATCATTGAAATTTTGCTTCATTTGATTAAAGACTTTCGAAATTTTATAAGCATGATCAGCATTTTAGGCTATCTCAAATATATGCTTGTTTGCACAGAACAGCAATGAAGATTAATTTGCATAAAGAAAAGAAATTGCAATGAAGGTACCATTTCTGTTCTTTATCAATTTTTTTTTTTTTTTTTTATCTTGAAGACAACATTTCTTTGCTTGATTAATCAAGATCAGTACATGGATCAGAAGAACAAAAGGTAACCACTTATCTCTTAATCAGCAAGCTAAAAGAGAAGCAAAATACATACATATACGTATCTCTCAATCTTGATGATGATATCTTTAGAGTGATCATTCATTTGTATACTCAATCTTGACGCCACCAATATTAACAGGGTTCTTACCAGACCTAGGCACCAAAGTCACCACCAAGCTATCATCACCTTCAGCTTCCAAATTGTCCAGCAATTCGTTAATCGCCAGTGTCAAACGAGCCTTCCTTTCGGTCCTACTCCTATGAGGCATATTCACAAAGCTCCCAGCAAACTCAGCCTTGTCTGGTCCTCTGAGTGATTGATCACCCTCATCGTTAACATAAACATCAAACTTCACAAACTCACCTCTCTCAAAATCAACTCCTTCTATCACTAAAACTTCCTCTTCATCTTCTTTCTCCTTCTTACTTCTTGATTTCTTTGGCCTCGAAACCTCAGTACTAATCACTTTATCTAAATCTAAAGGGAACGCACTGATTGGTGTTAGCACCATATTCTTTGTTTCAGCTGCTTGTGCCACCTTGCCGTGATCAAAATCCCTTATCCCTCTTCTGGTTTTCTCTACAGCTGAGACTGGCTTAGCATCATTGACATATGCATCACCAAGAATACTGCTTGCATAATAAAGGCCCCCTAAACCAAGGATGACATCTCTTCTTGTGGCAGGGTTTCGAGGATCACGATCATTAGTAGCCTTGCTTGAAACAGCACTAGGGGTTGAATGGTACTTGGATACTTTTGGGGAGGAGGGGCAGAAGGAGGAGGTCCTAAAAGTGGTTGGGGAGAACGCTAAAGTAGGGAATCTAGAGATATGAGCCATGGTTCCCTTCGTTTTTATGGCCAGATACAGGATAATGCTCCATGTTTATTTATTTATTCAAGACAAAGGATAACAAGGCATCAAAATAGTTGCCGTCGCTAGATATATAATCAACTGTAGAGATGCGTCAGCAATGATGTCCGAGCCTTAAGCCTTAAGGTGCCGTGCTATGCATCCACCGTAAATTTCTCTGGTGGTAGATGAGATATAGAAGAAAGTCGTGTGGATATTCCATTTCCATAACTTTCCATGGCATTGACATATTGTGTAAACTTGGGATTTTTGGTTTCACTAGATAAGATGGCTTAAATCTTTAATGGGCTTTTAGTTTATAAAGCGTTTTTCAGTTTGGCTCTTTATTTTTGTTTTTGTTTCTGAAACTGAGCAGACTGAATTTTTTTAAGAGTTTTCTAATTAAAATTATAAAAAAAAAAAAATCGAAATACCATTCATTAGGTTAAATTGAGTCAATTTTTACTGGTACATCGGATAATTAGTTAATATTTGTTTTGTATTTTTAATGATTTTGATATATTAATATTAAAAATTTTAAAAAAAAATCCAATAAGGTATCAATTCATATTTTCTTTCTTATTTATATCATTCCACTGAATAAAATCCAATAATTAAATTTATATTTTTAATTAGACTGAATTTAAAAATAACTCAAACTCATAATTATTAAAAACAAACTTAAAATCTAATTAATTTAGCTACCATTTTATTAAGTACCAATTGTTGATTTGCTTAATATTTTTTAGAATTTGCCACTTTAATTAATTCCTCGATGAGACCACTTCGAAGAGAGGAATGCGCCACTAGCAAGAGGAGCAGTTTCTTGAGAGGGAAAACTGTCACCCTCTCCCTCCATGATCCTCACTAGCAACTAAATTTGGTTACTAAAATAAGTTTCCATGGAGGTAACCACCCTTATACTGCATACTTTCTCCAGCCATCACAAATAGTATGATCAGGTCACACCAAGTCTGGTCACAGATACTAGTATACTTCAAGTATGTTTGATGTTGTATTTGGATGGAGAAAAGCTTCGAAGTGGTAATTTTAGTCAGCCAATGTTATCCATAATCCATAGTTAATTTCATTGCTGTGTGCTTAATTATGTTCTTATTAGCCATCTGGACTCAGTTTTTTCTTTTCTTATGATTAGAGAACATGCATGTTGTCAATTTGCAGCGAGAAATCAATTAAGCTACTTCATTGCCGCCTTAATTTACTGAAGAGAAAGAGATACTCAATTGTAAGGCAATTACGTGAGGACATTGCTCAGCTTCTCAAGATTGGTCAAAATGAGGCTGCCTTTGCCAGGGTAGTCCCTCTCCTGCTCTTTTAATTCATCACTTGAGACTTTTTTTCTCCTCTTTTTGCTTGCTTCGAATTGGAAAATAATGGTGTTGGACCACTAATGAAGTGCTGGTAGTTATTGGATTTTCCTGTTGTAGCTTCCAGAGTTTGAGATGAATAGGAAAATCCAATAACAGCAACTTCATTGCAGTTATTTTACCTCTGACAGATTATGCAGGCAAAACTGAGAATTCAGGATAGATTATTTACAATGGCTCAGGCCTGTTGAAAGGGGCCTGAAATATTACTCTTCCTGTAATTATAATTATCATACAGCTTTTCAGAACCCTTTTGAGTTTCACTTTAGTCCCACATTGATAATTAAGTTGCTGTGTTGAATCAACTCTGTGTCGGAAACATGCATTCATTTTGATCGTTAAGCTTATATAAGCAAGGAGAAATCGAAGAAAACTGAATAATTACTAGAGTAATCCTGTATTAGAACCTTCCCTTAACTTGAACAAAGCACTGTAAAAAATCTTATAATTCTGGTGAATACAGTTTCATATTGATTGCTGACGTAGCTTTAGCAAGCTTGCAATAAGGCCATTTGTAAATGAATCACAATTGAATTTATTTGCCCTTTGATTTTAATGATCATTGACATTTAAATATTACACATGTTTGGCAAAATTTTAAGCTTTCATTTTCCTTGAAATCTTGTTCAGTCCACGAGAATTTGATCTGTTGCTGTTGCTATTCCGCGAAGTTAATTTTCCTCGCATTTCTCAGGTTGAACAGCTTCTTAAGGACCAGAGCTTATTGGATGCATATGATCTGGTGGACCACTACTGTGAATTTATCATTCTTCACTTTCCATACATTCGCAAACACAAGTATGATACAGTTATAAAGCTACTCTTTGTAGAGTTAGATCAACTATACAATCAAAACCAGGCATATAACTCTTATGCATTGCTAGAATTGTTACATTTTCTGCACGTAAAGATCAAGTGGCAACTGAAATCCTAAGGTTCTTCTGGTAGACATTTAGTGCTGTTACATTGTTGTGTGTCTGTACTGTATAAAATATTAAGTTGATGCGTGACTTCAGCTTTTCTACTTTAATGTGGAAGATGATCATTTTGAATATAAGTTCTTAATCTTGATTTCAGGGACCGTCCGAAAGATATCAATGAAGCAGTTTCAACATTGATATTTGCTGCTGCATGGTTTGGGGATCTGCCAGAGCTCCGAGCGATCAGAAAGCTTTTTGGTAAGCGCTACGGGCAGAAATTCATTAAGGATGTAGCTGCATTGCAGTCTGGAAACCTTGTCAATCATAAGGTTAGCAATTGTCAAAGTTTGAGCCAACATGTCTTCCTCAATTCTTCTTACGTGGAATTTCATCCCTTCAAGCTTTGTTTTCGATGTTGTCACTCTTAATAAGCATTACATTTATGTCACAGATTATGGAGAAACTTTGTTTAAAGTTCATCAGTGATAGTGTGAAACTAAAATTGATCAATGAAATAGCCATGGATTATGGCCTCCAGCTGTGGTACTTTGGGTGTGATAATAGGCCCAAACAACATCTTCTGCAGGTAGGCTTACCCCCACAATTCATTTTTCTGAATTATGGCCTTATACAAAGTCTTTTTGATGAGAAACTCTAGAATTTAGTTTAAAATCTTTGGTATCATCCAATTGCAGATGCCTGGAAACACAGATCATCAACTGGAGAGGTTTGTTTTCGAGGGAGAGGCTGGTGTCAGTTATAACAGCACCAGTGGGGCAATGGTGCTAGCTTCATATGCTAAGCATAGCCCTGATATTCCATCTGAATTAATCATCCATCCTCCGGACAAGGCTCCTATGCACAAAAAAGCAGTCCATACAGAGAATCATTCTCAATACAAGTATATGTATGAACTACTTGATCAAAGTGATTTCAAAAGTTCTGGCTCAAATAGCATGCCCGCAGACTCTTTCAAAGGCAATGCTGATATTGCAAGAACAGCAACTCCAGAGATTTCATTTCAGTATCACAAGAGAACTGTCTATGTTGATGAAGTGGAGGAATTTGAGTTTAATGGTGAGGACAAAAGGTTATTTTTGTTTAATGCATCCCCCCGTCCCTTAATTGACAACTACGGTGTTGATGGATCTACACTGTTGGCTTTATCCCACCATGGTTATAGTGAAGGCAATTGCAACAGACCTGAACCTGAGGATAAGATAGCATTGTCAAGGAAAACTCATGAAAGGATCGGGAACTCGTATGGTCACAGGTTGGAAAGGAGAGTTGATACCAAGAACAATCGTCAGTACGAATCTTTTCTGACACCAGTAAACACGAAAGACAACGATTTCGTGGTCTTCAACGGTCAATTTTGCAAATTTTCACCGTGTCAGAAACAGTTCTATCATCGAGTTTTTCATTTTCAAAATAAGCAAAGGACAATGATACCAGCCAAAGAACGCAGGAGTGCCTCATTGGTATGCTATGATAAGGTTTTGTCCAAACCAGTGAAAGGGTATGTTCCGTCCTGTAAACGCAGCAGCAGATTAAGCCCTGAAAAGAAGTTGAGATGCTGCTTGGAGAAATCATGCTATAAATGTGATGGCCAGGTAAATGGTACTCAAACTCAAGAGAACAAGAAATTAATGGAAACTGAAGAATCATCAGATTGTCCAGCAAGATATGCCTCCTCTTATGATTCCTCTTCGCAGGGGCCTAGTCCTGGTTCAAGAAAAAAGACAATCCCACCAAAAAGGCTAAAGGGCATGACCGTCCCTGATAATGATAACCAGTCAATTTCTTCTCAGCTTGAGCTTTCAAAAGGAAGCACAGCCTCATCTTGTAGCCATGTACATCCAAAGCTCCCGGACTACGATGAAATAGCAGCTAAATTCATAGCTCTCAAGAAAGAGCATCAACTAAGAACCAAGGCAGCTAGGCATGGCTTGAATATCACATGAGACCAGCTGCATAAGCATGCGCCATGAATACAGACTGTAGATATGGTCCTCCCACTTCTTAATCTGGTGATTTTCAAGTCATTCATACATATTCACTCACCATTTTTTTTTTTTTATCCATTAATATTTTGCTCCATTATTGCCTTTGTATTTGAGATCTTTATGACATCATCCATCCTAATTTTCTCATTACTTGTCCTTTTTCTATAGAATTAAAAGGAGACTTAACGCAAGTTGGCTCCAACTTCTATATTAATAAAAAAAAATTAAAAAAAGAAAAAGAAAAGGGAACTTAGCTTTAATCTTTTGGCTTATGATGCTTTCTATGCTGAATCGATATAATACTCCATTATTGGCAAGAGATTCCACAAATAACATATTATTTTGTGGGAGATGCCGAATGATGTGATTAAATACTACGATTGTACGTCATGAGATAGTGCAAATGAAGTTTGATTGCATTTGGTTAAAAGAGAGGTTGTTGTTCATGGCTGTCTTTCATATGATTCTTGTCGTAGGTAACGGTGTGGAATCCACTTTACATGTAGGTGCTATCTTTTTACTCTCTTTTCTTCACATATTCCTGCACATTGCACATCTTTAAAAATAAAAAATAAAAAAATAAAAACTATTGAGAAACCATCAAGATTATTTTTTAGATAATCATTTTCAAAAAATGGTATAAAATCTAGGGTTGTTTAATTAACTATGTTTTAATCCCAGTAGATTCAACAATATCACCCTTATAACCATCCAGAATTTATTATTATTATTAAACCCAACCTAATCCGATCTGTTTCCTGCCCGAGTTGAGTGTCCAAAAAAATCAAGCTATTGTTAACTCAGTTGACTTGGTGGATTAATCTATTATTTGATTGATCCGGTCAAAATCTAAGTTGATATTTAAAAATAATTAAAACGAAATCATTTTATTTTTTTTAAAATAATTTAATAACTCAGGTTATTTTACTGACCTATAATAATATTTACTCTTCTTTTTTCTTTTTTATTTTTTTTCACAGTTGATATTTCCCTTCCAAACTCCTGTACATGTAATAATATCCCATAATAATAATATGAAAAAAAAACTCAATAGTTTGGAATTGTAATTAAGAGTAATTAAATTTTGATGTTATAAACATTGTAAATAAAATCTATGCATAATAAAAATATAATTCAATATTCAGTAATTAAAATCAAGATGTTCTTATTAAGATAAGATCATGGAAGTTGCTGTAGCTAGCTAAATAATTATTGAAAGATGGTCTCAATCTTTACTGTCACATCTAACCTTACATCAACCATCTCAATCGGCACTCATCTTTTATCGTATAGTTTAAATGTTTTTGATATCATCCTTTTAGTTCCACAAAATTTCAATCTTACACCTAACCATTAATTAGCTTTTATTTAATTAGGTTTTTGAGCTTTTTTTCTTAAGGACTTTGGATGTTTTCATGAGATAAGAGGAGATTTGAGAGGGAAAATGGGAGAAAAGTAATAAAAAAAAAATTAGTTTTACAATATTTATTTAGTGATCGTTTATTTAAGTTTCTCAACCTGTTTTTTGGGAGAGAAAATAGATTAAAAGGCATTGTTTTTCATGCTTCTCGACTTTTAAAAAACAAAATGAAGGTTGAGATAAATGGGGTTAAGTGGGGTTGTGGTAGCGATGGTGGTTCAAAGTGTTTTTCACTTAGAAATGAATCAAAATGAAGTTTTTTTATTTTTTAAAAATTATTTTTAACATCAGTACATCAAAACGATCTAAAAAATAAAAAAATCATTTTAAATAAAAAACTTTCAAAATTTTTGGGAACACGGTTTGCATCGCGTTCCCAAACACACCTGAGAGTGTTTGGAAGCTCGGGCCAACCCGTGTTTTCAAAAAATTTAATTTTTTATTGTTTTGGATCGTTTTGATGCGCTGATATCAAAAATGATTTTTAAAAAATTAAAAAAAATATTATTTTAATGTATTTTGAAATGAAAAGCACTTAAAAAAGTAACTCCAATCACATTTCCAAACAGGGAAAAGGGTAATATTGAAAATCTTAAGAAATAAAGAAAATGAGAGATTCTAAACCATTAGCATAGAAGAAAAACATTGATGAATCTATGACGACAAAAATATAGTTTACCCATAAATTTAATTACCCTCTTAAATATAAAAAAGAAAACTTATCAATAAAGCATCATCACTGTTCATCTATTTTTGAGGATTTACTTGTCTTAATTAACCCATGTCAAGAAGTAAAACTACTCGTTCTTATAGGCTTGTTTATAGCTGAATTTATTATAATAATAACGATAACGTTTATTTTATAGTATTTATTAACTTAAGACATACATTATTCAGTATTAAATAGTTGTTGCGTATAGAACGCTTTGGTGCCACCGTTCCTTCTTCTGTATGTTTGTGTTTGCATTGAGAGAGGGAAGATAGAGAAGGAAGAGACTTTTTTTTCTCTTTTTCTGGGATTTTGAAAGATGGGTTCTTCAACACTGTTACTGTTAGTGGTTTTTGTGTTTGATCTGGTTGCTTTTGCTCTTGCTGTTGCTGCTGAACAGAGAAGGAATACTGTAAGTTATTTTTTTCTTTTTTTGTGAAGTTTTTTTGCTGCTGCTGTTGTTATTAACTTATTATAGTGGTGGTGGTGGTGGTTTTTTATGCTTTTTGCTTTGTGGGTTGTAGAGATAAGACGGTTTTTGTTAAACTGCTTGTGCAAAAATTAGAAAGATGTTGGCTTTTCTATTTTTGGGCGTCTTTGACTGCCTAGTTGGTTCTGGTTTACTTATCTTGTTCTTTAAGTATAGTTGGTTTTGCTTGAAAGTTGTTGATACATGATGTGGTGATTTCTAGTCATTGTTTGGTCTGTGAAATTTGTTAGCTTTGTGCGACCAAAAACTTTGAAGGGGGGAAATACAGTAAGGGAAGAGAATAAGGAATTTGTTTCAACTATTTGTAGAATTCTTTACTAGATTTGGTTTTTAAGTTCTTTGTTGGTGTTACATGTTTGTTTGTGAATATGTGTGATCTTAAGATAGAGAAAAGGCTTGACATTTTCCACTGTGATCTGGAGAAATTTAAAGAATTTATTTTCAAGTTCCATATGCTACGGTCGATGCCTTGTCGTGGCTTATGTTGAGTGTTTTCTTATTCCCAAGGTCTACACTGCCTTTTGATTTTACTGTTAGGTTAAGAATGCTACTGAAAGCATATAAAGATGGAATTTACCTAGTAAACTTATTAAAACTGTTTAGAAAACTGTAACTGGGTGCCCAAGTTTAATATTTGCTATGTAGCCAGCTTGTAACCGGCGAGGCATTAAACGTAGTTGGCTTTGAATTGGACTTAGGTGAATGTGGAGACCATAGTCTATTCACGATTGCATGGATTTAATCCCTGGAATGCTTTTAAGAGCATTGGTTAAATGGTCTCTGGCTTCTGTACATCACGGTTGGATACTGGGTAGCAAGAAAAACTTAGTATCCTGCATATGACATGCTGTAATTGGGTTGTTCTGTGCATTTTATAGACTTGTAGATTCATGAATCTAAGTTTCTGTTAATGATATCACACCAAGGATATAACCAAATAACTAAATACCTTGTTGATTGAGGAAATTAATTAGTAACTTGTTCCTTTCCCTTTTCGTTTCTGCCAAAATCTGCCACCAGAGAAAATGAGCAATTGCAGACCACACCAGTTTCCTGAATCTCTGATGGACCAATTTCAACTTATCCTTGTCTTCTTTTGCAGGCAAAAATTGAAAAAGTGGGAAATGATAGCTATTGTCGTTATGATTCAGACATTGCAACTGGATTAGGAGTCGGTTCACTCCTCCTCCTTATGGCTAGTCAACTCCTAATAATGGTAGCTAGTCGATGTTTGTGTTGTGGGAAGGCTATGAGACCTAGTGGTTCTAGAGCATGGGCGATCGTCCTGTTTATCACTTGTTGGTATGTGCATAAGCAAACTTTCCAAACCATGTTAGAGAGAGAGAGAGAGAGAGAGAGATGCTATTTTCCATTTTCGCTAATTTGCTCATTGCATCCTTGTACCAGGGTATTCTTCTTTATTGCTGAGATCTGCTTGCTAGTGGCTTCTGTTCGTAATGGTTACCACACCAAGTACTTATCAGATCCTTCTCACTCTTGCCAGAAAGTGAGAAAGGGAATTTTTGGAGCTGGAGCTGCATTTGTTGTCCTGACAGGCATAGTATCTGAGCTTTACTATGTTAGCTATTCCAAGGCTAATGATGAACAACCATCTTATGACAGAGACACTGGTATAAGAATGGGGAATCTATAACCTGAGCTGATTTGGATTGAGGAGGAAGAAAGTATTGAGTCTGTAACTCAGTTTAGTTGACCTGCATATCGTGATTGTGATCTTGTTTTATATTGCATAGGTCTCTTATTAGTCTGTAATTAATACTGCTCTTGTTCATCATTTTTTAGCGTTTTGATACCCTAGGATTTACCATCTATATTTCAAAGAAAGAGCTGAAAGGTTGCAACCAGAGCATCGCTTCAACGAATTAAAATTGTCATAGGCCTATATATTTGAACTGGATTTGATAGTGTTTCTTGGAG